>OGLY01000572.1_pt1 | contig 14758 bp, 9 predicted proteins | sample 1573091 | NCBI WGS metagenome assembly OGLY01 (sample SAMEA2581916, study PRJEB24529) | metagenome | biome: Human gut stool | place: China | collected 2011
CTATCATCTTCATATGCCATCTTATTTTTTAGAGACATTTACTGAATATCCCTTCGTAGGGGCGATGGAATAGCCCGGTTTAGTTTTGGCACACTCCCTTTACAATTCTATTTCACCACTACTTTATATCCTCCTGTATGCCCGCCGAACTCGGGTGCATAAGCCGACTGAATCGTTGCTATCCCGGACCGGTATTCTCCCGAACGGGTCACATACACCTGATACTCTATCACATACATTCCTTTACGCATTTGATTGACAAAGAAAGAAGTGGAAGCATCTTTTGTTGCCTGATAATATCCCAGGTTTGTGCTCAGGCGATAACCTGACAATGCTGCCAACGGCTCCATACAAGCGGCACGCTCATCTTTAATCTGTACAAAATCCATATCCCGGTCTGCCTTTACCGTCAGACGGACAGTAATCTTATCACCTATATTCAATACAGTGCCTTCTTCTATGAGCGTCTCTCCTTTATAAAGGCTACGGCTGACAGACAAACCGCTACTTTGCTCACCCATCTTATCCATATTCTCCAGATATTGGGCATACACAGCTCCCCAACCCATACCGCTGCCTTCACAATCCACTGTCACCTTCTTCAGATTCAGGACATTGCCTTCAACCACCTTCTTGAGATAACCCACCGGCTCTTCCGCCGACGTCTGAATCACCTCTTTTCCCAAGGTAATCTTCACGGCATCAGAGTTTGCCAATAAGTCCGTTCCCGAATTCAGTAAGGCATATACAGCATTCACCGTAGCAACAGGAGTATCCCAAACCTGCGTTTGCTTCTCTTTCAAAAGCCAGCGTTTCATCTGGCTCAACGCCTGCTCGTCTTTGGTAACGTATTGCACCGCCTCCATTGCAGCCACTTCGGTCGGAATCTTATAACCGAACCAAGAATAATGTGCCTTGGGAGTATCAAAATAACGCCCCATCTTGTCTGTCACCACCGAATACTCCATAACAGACTGCACAAACTCTTTCGCCTTTACCGTCTCTCCGGCCTGTTGCAAAACAATGGCAGATAGCGCCTTTCCGTAAACAGTCAGATCGGTCGCCTGTGCACTCAGCTTACTGATAAAGTAACGGTTCATATCGGCATTTGCTCCGGCTTTGCCATTCAAAGCACATATATACAGATATTGAAGCGTCTGTTCTGAAGGACTGACCTTCGTCACGCCTTTCTTTTCGGCTTCCTTCATTGCCTTGTATTCTTTCCCTGCCTGCACGGTAAGATAGTTTAATGCTTTCTGATACATGGCAGAGAGAGCCTGATTCAGTTTTCCACCGGTCATCACTTGCAGGCGGGTCAGCATTTCCGTTATCTGCGTAGTCATATAACGATTGCCCGGCATACCCTTGTACCAGCTCCATGCACCATCCCCATTTTGCAGCTCATTCAAATGTGCCACACAGACAGACAATTTATTACTCATCGTGTTCAAATCAAACAAGGTGGCAATACGTTGACGTTGTTCTTCTTCATTCACGGCTTCAGTCAGCCACGGTGTCTCTGCCAGCAATATGTTCTTCAACTCCTCATTCTTTTGCAACCGGCTCATGAAAGTTTCTTTAGTGCCTCCCTGTGCCAGCCAACTGTCAAATATCTGTTTGATACGCGGATTTGAACTCACAATGAACTCGGCCAACGCATTCGCATAATAAGCAGAAGCCCATGACAGCGCATCCTCTCCCTGCGGAACCGCAACCACCGGCAATGCCATGACAGCATACCATACGGGATTGCTCGTAAATTCCACTGTCATCTTCCGGCCGGATGCCGTACGACTGTGGTTATTAAACAGATGCTCCAATGAGAAGGTATAACTTCCTTTGCCGTTTACATCCAACGGCACACTCTCCGTCACCCACTGCTTATCCGTCAACACCGGGATGTAACGCTGTTCGCCATCACTGAACGTATCTCCTTCAGCCACCATGCGGCATGCCAATACAGTATACTTATCAGTGACGTCAAAGGTAAAGCTCACATTGCCCGTTTCTCCCGCTTTCACTCCGAACTTCTGCTTCTGAGTATAGAAGACCTTCTCTGTTTCAGGATTGAAAAGTTCCATTCTGACAGTTCCGGCAACAGCCTTATCCGACAGGTTAATCAATGAAGCGGCAATATTTGCCTTATCACCCACACGGACAAAACGAGGCATATTGGGTTGAAGCATAAACTCTTTGGAGGCAGTAGCGGTTGCCTCTATCCGGCCGTAATCCACCTCCTTGGTATGTGCCAGCCCCATAAACTTCCATTTCGTCAGGCTCTCGGGCAGGATAAACGAAATGCTGACTTCGCCCTGCCCGTTGGTACGCAACTGCGGATAGAAGAAAGCTGTTTCGGCAAAGTTCTGACGCACCTGCACATTCCCTGTTTCTTTCAAAGCACCCGCATCCATTGCTTCCGCTCTCAACACAGGAATTATTTCTTCCTCAAACACCACATTTGTAATCACCACATCTTGGACATCATCTGCCATTTTCGGTCGGGCAGCACGCGAATTCATTTCCCAACCGGCAGGCAAACTCTCCAAGACACAATGCCGTACACCCACGGACGGAATCAGCAATTCACTATAAGAGTACGAAGAAGTATTCAAACTCTTAAACGGGAAATTGAGATAGATATATTCAGTCCGTGCATACCAGCTGTTCCATTTGGAATATGGAATGTTACGGTCGAAATTCACACGGAAGAAAAGGTCGTGCGTATAGAAGCGGTCCAAAGAGGCATCATACATCATCGCCAGCAGTTCGGCATCAGCCGGACGGCCATCGGGATAGAGCACGCTCAGTTTCCATTCTTCCTGCTGACCGGGGCGAAGCTTATCACGGAACGTAGTCCACTTCAACTGCAACTCTTTATCCGGTTCGGGTTTGGTAATCTGTGCATAGTGACCATAGAGCTGTCCGTCTTTCACAAAGGCAACACTTACCATTACCCCGTTTCCATACTCCTGTTTATAAGTAAGCGGGAAACTGACGATGGAATCGGAGAACTGCACGCGTCTGCTTTCCACCCGCTTATTGCCGGAAAAGACATCATAAAGAAGATAGATATTCTTTTCACTGCTGCCGACATAGATAGTAGCCGGAGAATCTCCCTCAAATTTCTCTCCGTCCTGATAGAACCAATCGGTGGTGGCAATCGGCGGACGTTTGTCGCCGAGCGAGAACAACAGGAAACCTTGAGATTCCGTACATTCCCTGCCCTGCGCATCTTTAGCCGAAATCTTCAGGATATAAGAGCCGGAAGGAAGCCGGTATAATGCTTCGGGCACAAACTTATTATTGGATGCAACTGTAGCCTGCAACACTTTCTCACCGGGTTCATGGTTACTTTTATTTGGTTTAAACACCTGATAAATCACCTCTGTATCTACCGGTTCGCCCGATAAATTAGTAACAGAGAAGGTCAATTCCCGGGCTTTCTCTTTCACCGTCTGTGCGGATAATCCCTCAATAGCGAGCACAACGGAAGTTTTACCCAAGGGCAACGACAGGTTGGCTTGTTGCGTTTCACCCGCACCGTCAGTCACATCCGCCTGTACCCGATAAGTATAATACCATGTCGGCAAATCCTTCACATCGGAATCGGCCTCCAGACGCACCGTGACGGTGAATTTGCCTTCGGCATCGGTCATCGTTTCCCCATCCCAAGCGGCAGAACGGCCCCCCCGGAAGCGCCAGAACCAAGAGAAAGAACGGGTGATATGATAATTCACCTTTGCATTCTGCACCGGAGCACCGGCAAATGTCCTCGCCACACCGGTGAGAAGTACAGAGTCGCCCGTTTGATATTCGGTCTTGACCGGTTCAAAAGCAACATCGAAGGTAGGACGTTTATACTCCTCTACCCTGAAGCCACCGGAAGCAGAGCCGGCCTGCAACCTGAAGTAACCGGTCAGGCAGGGAGAAGGCAGCGTGAACTGACCGCTGAAAGAGCCGAACGAGTTGGTTGTCACCTTCACCTCGCCCACCTTATTGTTATTGACATCATACAGAGTCACCGTATATTCTTTATCGGCCAACACCTGAGTATCATCCTGTTGCTGCCTGTACGCAATGCCCGAAACATAAACCGTTTGTCCCGGACGATAGATGGAACGGTCTGTAAACAGACTCAACACCTCCTGTTCGCGATTCTCCGAAGGAGCGTAATAGATTTGTTTCCACAAGTCTGCAATCGGCATAGCCGTATCGCTCATAGTGCGGGCATTATACATGATAGTTCTTTTCTTATCGGGAAACCCGAGTTTCAGCGTACCTTCTTTATCGGCCGTATAGGTTTGCGAAGGCATGAAACGTCCGTCCGTACCGGTATAAATCACCACCTCGGCATCGGGCACAGGATGTCCGCTTTCGGCATCCACCACAACCAGTTCCAGGTCATCGTCAGGCAAGGGACGATAAATCACCCTCAACGCAGTGACATACATCAATGTTCCACCCGGTTCGCCGACTTTTCCTTCCGGTACAGCTTTCAAATAATAGATACCCGGCTGCGGAGCCTGAATCTGAAGCGTAGTATCGACCGGCAAATAATCGGCAGTTCCTTTCAGCGAGAAGTTTTCCTCCTTTTGCAACTTACCATACTTTGCAACAAAATTCTTCATCTTACTTGCCCACATCACGGAAGTGACGGGTAAGTTTATCTTATACAGTTGCAACGTAAAGCCGTTCAAATTCTTATAGTTCACTCTTACCTCCTGCATCTTGCCCGGATAAGCCGCAGACACTTCCAATGACAGAGAAGGATTCAATATCTCCTTTTCTATGTTTCTCAGCCTGTTGACACCGACATAACGAGGGTATTTGGAAATCCCCTCACGTACCACTTTCAGGCGTTCCACCTGATTATTTTGCTTCTGCAAGTAATCCGACAGGGCCAGATAAACCTCAGCTCCGGCTTCCTCATCGGGATATCCGGCTATCCAAGAGCGTAATTCCTTTTGGCAATCCTCATTGGAAAAGTTCTGATTGAACGTGTTGAACAGATAATCCAACGCTCCGATGCCGGTCACCATCCATGCCGAACGATACGCAGGAGTATCATACAGTGTCAAAAGCGAACGATAATTCTGAAGAATTGCTGCCACGAAATCACATTCGGACACCGGTACTGCCGTATATGCCATAAAGCTTTTTATATCCTTCACCTGTGCCGGCAGGCTGTTGGTCTGGTTCCCGACAGAAGCAGCTTCCCACCTGTTTTGCTTCATCAGCAAGAGGGCACGACGCGCCAGCAAATCATACAGATTATCATGAAAATAGCGTTTGCTCATTTCCCCGACTCTTACCATCGGCTTCAGTTTCTCCACCGGACAGGCTGCCAACAGGTCTTTGTCCTTCAGTGAAGACTGCAAGAAATTGAAACCTTGCTTTACATCTTTCGAGATAGTCAACTCACCCAAAATGGAATAGAGCACCGCCCTGTCTTCCGCTTTTTCTGTTTGCTTTGCCCAGTTTTCCAATCCCTTCATATCCGTCTCCAGACTATCGGGAGTGACAAGAGTGCGATATTGCATGGCAGTCAGATATGCCTTCATCATTTGCGGCACATCACGCTCAGCCTTTGCCTTATCATAGATTTTCATCGATGCGGACACCACAGACTGAGGAAGGTCTTTCTTTTGAAGTTGTTCTACCTCTTTCCACATTTTATCGTAAGTTTGTGCATGCAATGGAGCGAATAAACTCATTGCCCAGAGCACTATCAGAAAATAATAACGAGTATTCATAAGCTTCGTCTTTAATTGTTCCTTTAACAAAGAAACGCATTATGTAGTTCAGCACTGCATCCTAATTGGTTAAATTAACAAAACAAGGGATACGGAATTTCTGCTTTTCTCAACGAAGCAGAAGCAAACGCTTCAAGATAAGACGCTTATACTGCTTCTTCAAATCATCCGCCAAAAACGAATTGTCAATCAAATCCATCCATTTAATAACAGACCGTCGAAACTTTTTGGCGATATTCTCTATCACCTTGCCACTGACCCCCGAAGCGACAATAGACGACTCGAAATCCTTCCGACATATTTTCCGCTTCTTTCCATTGAGTGTCAATGCCAATTCTTCAGTATCTTCGGGCATAACAAGGACGGTAGAGAGTAAATCGTATGCAGGTGTCAGACAATAACCAAGTCCTACATTATATAATGAGAAGTTTTTCAAATGCATATCCGAGTTTCCTGTTATCCACGAGAATATCACCAACTCCCAAAAGTTCACCAAGTCGAGTTGCGGAACAGCGGAATACTTCTTGATAGCCTTGGCTATCTGCTCATACGAACCTTTATATTTATATTCGGTCAACCGTTCGGTCAACTGACACATATCCTCCATCGCTATCTTACTGCCATCTGCCTTCCTGTCTATACGTCGGGTGATATAACATAGCTCTCCATCGGCAAAACGCACCAATCCATGAGGCACAACAGCTATTTTGGCTGCTTCCGCCATGTGCATTGTGAGATCCTCCAGCTCAGGCAAAGAGCGGTAAATGTCCGTTTGTGGCTTCAGGATAAACCGTCCCCACAACCCGACAATCGTAAAACGATCAGGTTCATTCTTTCCACCGGGGCGAACATCAAGCGACAATTTGGCCTGTGCACCGGTCAATGTAGTCCGGGCTCTGACCACTTGCTTGGCCAAATCCCCTATTTCGCTTCTCACATAAGGCAGATGAGGAACCTGCCGTGTACCATACAGTTTTTGAGCACAAGCCGGATGATAATCCACCTGACCTTCTTTCAACTCCTTATAGCAATATAAACATTTTCCCATCGCATCTCAATTAAACCGGTTCATCAAGTATCACACTTACTGCCCCTATGCAGTCTTTACAACACACCAGCAATAACGACATACGATCGCGCTGGTTTATCTTCCAACTGTTTTCTGCAATATTCAGAAGCCATCCTTCGGGAATCAAGCCATCAAAGAAAGGAAACAACACAGTGTCATGATACGGCTTATCCGTCAAGGGGAGTGTCAGGCTAATGGCTTCCGCCTTATCGGAGTTCAAGAAATCAGCGTCATAAACAAAAGTGAAACCATTTTCATCTTCCGTGAGCAGACCGGCATAGGTATCATAAAGAAATATCTTCCCTCTTTTCATTCTTCATCCTCCTTTCTTATGGGCACTGCCCCTACTTTATGCCCGAAAAGAGCAAGTACCTGATTGACTTTATCCATCCGCAAAGTTTCCTTACCTTGCTCCAATTCACGTACAAAACGCAATCCGACACCCGACTTAGCTGCCAAATCCACCTGCGTAAGCCCAAATTTTTTACGCATATCCTTTATAAACAATGGTAATGAATCGCTCATAATTATACCCTTTAAGGTGCAAATATAACAAAAGATTCCACAATTACACCCAAATGGGTATAATTGTTCGTGCTTCTTTTTAAAATATACCCGAAAAGGTGTAATTCATTTATCCAAAGCAAGCGCAGTACGTCCGTTGTCTTAAGTAACAAAAAACAAGACACAAATAGATTTGGAACTTTAAGCGATATCTCATACCTTTGATGACCAATAAATACACATACATTTCACAGGTTGGTGCGCTCTATCGGACGCTCTTTTATTATTCAACGAAAACAGCCTTTCGGAAACAACCGACTACGAAGGAATAAGCATGGACTTAATATCAAATAAGGCCGGACTCTAAGAATCCAGCCTTATCTGCAACTATTTTAATGAATTTATATTCTTTATTCTTTGACAGGCGTATTGCCCAATGTTGCCACTACAAAATCATAGAACTTGGCAACCGAAGGAATATAACAACGTTCGTCGGGTGAATGAGGAGAACGCAAGGTAGGTCCGAAAGAAATCATATCCAAGCCCGGAACAACGGCACCGATGATGCCACATTCCAAACCGGCATGAATCACTTTCACTTCCGGTTCCTTGCCGAACTGTGCCTTATACGATTCCTTCATTGCTTTCAAGATAGGAGAATCAACATTCGGTTCCCAACCGGAATAACCGCCGGTGCGTGTCACTTCCATGCCTGCCATAGAGAAACAGCTTTCCAAAGAAGTATTCAGATAATCCTTCATGGAGTCGCGCGAACTACGGGTCAGAATCTTTATTTCCGCTTTACCGCCACCGATAGTGACAATAGCCAGATTGGAAGATGTCTCCACTGTATCGGGAATGGTCGGAATCATGCGTGACACACCGTTCTGACAAGCATAGATGGCATCAACCAGATTGTCTCTGATTTCATCGGGAACCATCATTGCAGGCAGTTCGACACGCTCTGCCTTAAAGCTGATCGGAGTTTCGTGCACATGATATTCTTCGTTCCACAAAGTCTCGCATTCTTGTACATATTCCATCACATCTGCTTCTTCTTCAGCCGGAATGGTAATCACCACTTCGCACTCACGGGGAATGGCATTACGCATATTTCCACCCTGCCATGAAACCAAGCATGCCTCATCGTAAGCAATCACCTGATTCATAAAGCGTGCCATCAACTTATTGGCATTGGCACGGCCTTCGTTGATTTCAAGACCGGAGTGACCGCCGCGAAGTCCTTTCAAAGTCACTTTCAAAGCGATATCATCAGGGTCGGTTTCCACTTCTTTGTATTCCAAAGTAGCAGTCAGATCTTCACCGCCTGCACAACCGATATATAGTTCACCTTCTTCTTCCGAATCAAGATTCAACAAAATATCTCCATCTACCGTACCCGGTTTCAAGCCGAATGCACCAAACATTCCGGTTTCCTCATCAGCGGTAATCAATGCTTCCAACGGTCCGTGCTTCAGTGTGTTGTCCTCTAAAACAGCCATAATAGCAGCTACACCCATACCGTTGTCAGCTCCCAATGTGGTGCCTTTGGCTTTCACCCAATCGCCGTCGATATAAGTCTGGATGGGATCGTTTTCAAAATCATGTACTGTATCGTTATTCTTCTGGGGCACCATGTCCATATGTGACTGAAGAATTACTTTCTTACGGTTTTCCATACCGGGAGTAGCAGGTTTACGATAGATGATGTTACCTGCTTCATCTTGAAATGTTTCTACACCGATGCTCTTTCCAAAGTTCAGCAAGAACTCTTGAATCTTCTTCAGATGACCCGAAGGACGGGGAACCTGAGTCAATGAATAGAAATGCTTCCACACGTTCTGCGGAGCAAGAGAGAGAATTGTACTCATAACTTCTTAGTTTTATTAGTGAACGGCAAAGCCGCTAATCCATATATTCCCAACAAAATTAATAAAAAGGTTTGTATTCCATGCACTAATAGTGCAAAAATTCCTGCATCTTCTTTACCCACTCCATAGAGCATCATCATTGTTATGACAGCAAAATGCCACGGACCTGCCCCATTAGGGGTGGGGACAACGACTGCAATGCTACCCACAACAAACATCACCAATGCCGCCATAATGCTCAGATCGGCCGAGAAACCAAAACAAAAGAAGGATACGTAAAATTGCAGGAAATAACAGACCCAAATGGCAACGGTGTAAAAGATGAAAAGCGGCATCTGCTTCACATCTTTCAACGAAAGGATACCCACCCACACATTATGCAGAATGCCTCTCACCTTTGCAAAAACCGCCACATTCCTTATCAGAAAAAAGGCCAGCACACAAACAGCCGAAACACATATTATAATAATGTAAAAATGGGCAGAAGTCAACACATCGGTCAGCGCCCGCGTATCAGTTCCGGTTTCTTTGAAAAAAGTGGCAAACACACCGGCTTGCAGCAACAAGGTCACTCCTGTTATCAAAGCTACACAGAGAGTATCGATCAGACGCTCCGTCACCACTGTCCCCAAAGACTTGGGGAAAGAAGTGCCGTCATACTTTGCCAAAATGCCGCAACGGGAAATTTCACCCACACGAGGGACAACCAGATTAGCGGCATACGACACAAAAACAGCATACACGCAGTCTGATGTTTTGGGATACTCACCCAACGGAGCCAATGTAAGTTTCCACCTCCATCCCCGGAAGATGTGACTAAACACACCAAACACCAGCGAAAGCAGCATCCAACTATAATCCATCCCGCCATCCAATACTTCCCACACATGCCCGAAATTAAATCCGCGGTACATCCATATCATTATCGCAGCTCCCAAAACCAACGGAAGTAGTATTTGCAGGCTCTTTTTTACAATCTTTTTTATATGAGTTCCTTCCAAAATCAGCGTATTTTAAATTTATAATGTTTACCTTTGCACGATGCAAAGATACTATCTTAGCGAAATAAACCTATTTATTAACGATAGAAAAATAACGGAATGGGATTAGTCAAACCAAAAAAATTTCTGGGACAACACTTCCTTAAAGACCTGAGTATTGCAAAAGACATAGCCGATACAGTGGACGAATGTCCCGGTTTACCTATTCTCGAAGTAGGACCGGGCATGGGAGTATTAACCCAATTCCTGATGGAAAAAGGACGTGAAGTGAAAGTGGTAGAGCTTGATTTTGAATCGGTTGCCTATCTGCGTGAGAACTTCCCCGCTTTGGAAGGAAACATCATAGAAGATGACTTTCTGAAGCTGAAACTGGAGAAGCTGTTTGACGGCAGACCTTTTGTCCTCACCGGTAACTATCCTTATAATATATCCAGCCAAATCTTTTTTAAAATGCTGGACTACAAAGACCTGATTCCCTGTTGCACCGGAATGATTCAGAAAGAAGTGGCCGAACGTATTGCCGCCGGTCCGGGCAGCAAGACATACGGTATCCTGAGCATTCTGATTCAAGCATGGTATAAGGTGGAATATCTGTTTACCGTACACGAACATGTGTTCAACCCGCCCCCCAAAGTAAAAAGTGCCGTCATCCGCATGACACGCAACGAAACAAAAGAACTTGGGTGCAACGAGAGGTTGTTCAAACTTATCGTGAAAACCACTTTCAACCAACGGCGAAAGACTTTGCGGAATTCCATCTCTTCAATTTTAGAAAAAGGAAATCCGCTGAGCAATGATCCGGTATTCAACAAACGCCCGGAACAGTTATCGGTACAGGAATTTATCGAGCTGACCAACCGGGTGGAAACCGCTCTGAAAGACAAAGCAGACATAGACTGCGGCAACGACATCGCCCGCAAAGGTGCAACAAGCCAAAAGGAATAACCTATTTATTTTATATTAACGGAAGAAGAATAGGATGAATAAAGAGGAATTAGAAAAAGTAGAGCAGCTCATCGAGCAAAAGAACTCCGAAGAACTGAAAGGACTGCTCTCCGGCTTACATCCTGCCGACATTGCCGAACTGTGCAATGAACTGGATGCCGAAGAAGCCCGGTTTATTTATCTGTTATTGGATAATGAAACAGCTGCCGATGTCCTCATCGAAATGGACGAGGACGCACGTAAGGATTTCTTAGAGATACTTCCTTCCGAAACAATTGCCAAGCGATTTGTAGACTACATGGACTCGGATGACGCCGTTGACATCATCCGTGAAATGGACGAAGACAAACAGGAAGAAGTCCTTTCGCACATCGAAGATATAGAACAGGCAGGCGACATTGTCGACTTGCTGAAATACGATGAAGACACCGCCGGCGGTTTGATGGGAACCGAAATGGTCATCGTAAATGAAAACTGGAGTATGCCCGAATGTCTGAAAGAAATGCGTATTCAGGCAGAAGACATGGATGAAATCTATTATGTATATGTAGTGGATGACGACGAACGCCTGCGTGGTGTATTCCCCTTAAAAAAGATGATTACCAGTCCTTCTGTTTCCAAAGTGAAGCATGTGATGAAGAAGGACCCGATCTCAGTACATGTAGACACTCCGATAGACGAAGTGGTTCAGTTAATTGAAAAATACGACTTGGTGGCAGTCCCCGTAGTAGACAGCATCGGTCGTTTAGTGGGGCGTATCACTGTAGACGATGTAATGGACGAAGTCCGTGAACAGGCCGAACGCGATTACCAGTTGGCATCCGGTTTGTCTCAAGACGTAGAAACGGACGACAGCGTATTCCGCCAGACCACAGCACGTCTGCCATGGCTGCTGATTGGAATGATTGGCGGTATCGGCAACTCCATGATACTGGGAAACTTCGACAGCACCTTTGCAGCCCATCCCGAAATGGCACTCTATATCCCGCTTATCGGCGGTACGGGAGGAAATGTGGGAACACAATCTTCCGCACTAGTAGTACAGGGGCTTGCCAACAGTTCGCTGGATGCCCACAATACATGGAAACAAATCGTTAAAGAATCCGTAGTAGCCGTTATCAATGCAACTATCATTTCCATGTTGGTTTATATTTATAACTTTATCCGCTTCGGAGCAACTGCCACCGTATCTTACTCGGTATCAGTCAGCCTGTTCGCTGTTGTCATGTTTGCTTCCATCTTCGGTACCTTGGTCCCCATGACACTCGAAAAGCTAAAAATAGATCCCGCCATTGCCACGGGACCGTTTATCTCCATTACCAACGATATCATAGGCATGATGCTTTATATGGGCATTACAGTATTACTATCGTAATTCTCTTTCTTCATAATGTGTTTCGGGCACGGATTTCATATTCTGTATCACCATATTAAGTGTGACAAAGGATGAGATTCGTGCCCGAAATACAACATTTATCGACCTAAAATAAAAAAAACAGGCAAAATAGTATGAAGTTCTAATTTATTTCTTTTAATTTGTAAACTGTTGCTATAATAAGAAAGCTCACTTTAAAAATCTATACGATGGACTCGAATGAAACTAATCGCCCTTTAACCGAAGTTCCGATGGACAAGACGCCCGAAACTTTGGTATCATCCCCCGCCCAAGCGGAAGAGAATAACACTATGTATGTACCTAAACAAACCAAAGAAGAGGTCATTAAACGTCTAAAAGAACTCAACGAAGATGCTTGCAATGCCGACAAACAAGAGTTGGATTTGCTGAAACAAACTTTCTATAAGTTACACAAAGCAGAACAGGAAACGGCTCGTAAAACATTTATAGAGGCAGGTGGAGCACCCGAAGCATTTGTAATGCCTTCAGACGACTCTGAAAGCCGCTTCAAGGAAGCCATGAGTTCCATCAAAGAGAAAAGAAGCGCCATGCTTGCGGAGCAGGAGAAAGAAAAAGAAGAGAACTTGCAGAAGAAACTGGCCATCATTGAAAAGCTGAAAGAGCTGTCTGAATCTCACGATGACGCCAACAAAGCCTACAATGAATTCAAAAAACTACAGCAAGAATGGAATGAAATCAAGCAAGTTCCGGCAGCCAAAATCAATGAACTATGGAAGAATTACCAGCTTTATGCTGAAAAGTTCTACGATCTGATTAAGCTGAACAATGAATTCCGCGAATATGATTTCAAGAAAAACCTCGAAATTAAACTGCATCTCTGTGAAGCAGCCGAAAAACTGGCAAACGAAGAAGACATCATTTCCGCTTTCCACCAATTACAGAAACTGCATCAGGAATTCCGTGATACAGGTCCCGTAGCCAAAGAATTGCGCGAAGAAATCTGGACACGTTTTAAAACTGCTTCAACAACCGTAAACCGCCGTCACCAGCAGCACTTCGAAGCCCTAAAAGAAAAAGAGCAACGCAACTTGGATGAAAAGACCGTTATTTGCGAAATTGTGGAAACAATGGAGTATGACACATTTACCACCTTCCAGGATTGGGAAAATAAAACACAGGAAGTCATTGCTTTGCAGGCCAAATGGAAAACCATCGGCTATGCTCCGCAGAAAATGAATGTGAAAATATTCGAGCGTTTCCGTTCGGCATGTGATGAATTCTTTAAACGCAAAGCCGAATTCTTCAAGTCTGTCAAGGAAAACATGTCCGGCAATTTGGAGAAAAAGAAAGAATTATGTGAAAAGGCTGAAGCGCTGAAAGACAGCACAGACTGGAAGACTACCGCCGAAGTATTGAGCAAATTGCAAAAGGAATGGAAAACCATCGGCCCGGTCCCAAAGAAATATTCGGAAATGATATGGAAGCGTTTCATCGGGGCTTGTGACTATTTCTTTGACCAAAAGAACAAGGCTACTTCTTCACAACGTTCTGTTGAACAGGAAAATATGGTGCTGAAAAAAGAGATTATCGAAAAGCTGAATGCAATCAACGCTCAAGAAACTCCTGAAGAAGATGCCGATAATACCATTCGTGAGCTGATGAAAGAATGGAATACAATCGGCCATGTCCCTTTCAAGGAAAAAGATAAGTTATACAAACAATATCACGCAATAATTGATAAGTTGTTCGATAAACTGAACCTGTCTGCTTCTCAGAAGAAGTTGAGCAACTTCAAGTCAAACATCGGTAAAGAAGGTAATATATACCGTGAACGTGAAAAGCTGGTTCGTGCGTATGAAAATATGAAAAACGAAATTCAAACGTACGAAAATAACTTGGGATTCCTGACCAGTTCGTCAAAGAAAGGCAGTAACCTGGTAACAGAAATGAATCGTAAAGTTGAAAAGTTAAAAGCAGATTTAGAATTAATACTGAAGAAAATCGAAATCATTGACCAATCAATGAGTAAAGAATAAAAAAAATATTCTTATATCTTGATTCCGCCGTCTTAATCAGAAGGAGCATCCTTTTATATTGAGATGGCGGTTTTTTAAATACATCTGTTCAATAGACTCGGAAAAGATGTTTCTTTGGGAGAATTGGCAATCCCGATTTGCCCCCGAATCAATGTCCCACTTTTTTCGGCTCAGTTGTAATTCTTGGGGGATTAACATTTGTTAATTTCCCTTTATGCATAC
>OGLY01000585.1_pt1 | contig 14510 bp, 7 predicted proteins | sample 1573091 | NCBI WGS metagenome assembly OGLY01 (sample SAMEA2581916, study PRJEB24529) | metagenome | biome: Human gut stool | place: China | collected 2011
CTGTTACCTCCACATTCTTTTTTATTTTGAATGTCCGCAAAATCCGTCCTACATCAGAAGGACGCCAAGGCACATCCAGATGATGCAGTGCAATCAATCTGTCCTGCACATTCGTACCGGCTCCCATTTTTGCTGTGGAACCTAATAAAAAACGAACCTGTCCGCTTCTTACTTTTGCAAACAGCTCCGCTTTTCTGAGTTCTGTATTGGCATCATGGATAAATGCTATCTCATTCTCCGGCACTCCTTTTTCCATGAGCTTATTTTTTATATCCTCATACACATTGAAAGTGCCATCGCCCTTCGGTGTCGATAGATCACAGAAAATCAACTGTGCTGACTTCTGCTCTTTGGTATCTTACCATATCTCATAGGCTTTCTCCACACAGGTTGCCGCTTTTGAATTTTCCTCATCCGGCAGCATATCGTTGAGCAGCCTCTGGTCAAGTGCCAGCTTTCTTCCGTCATTGGTAATCTTTAGCATGTTGTCCTCGTAAGGCTGTACCTGCCTGTCCCGGACTGCTTCGGCACGTTCCGCTAGGGACGCTACCATGTCTTTCTGGAACTCGCTCGGCTTTAGAACCACATTTTCATATTCTGCTTCCGGCACAGGAAGTTTTAACATATCCGGTGTCTGAATGTCCGCACTCTCCTTGAAAAGAGCAATCAGCTCCGGCAGATTGAAAAACTTCGCAAATCTTGTCTTTGCCCGGTATCCGGTTCCCTCCGGTGCAAGTTCTATGGCGGTCTGTGTTTCCCCAAAAGAAGCCGCCCACGCATCGAAATGTCCCAGTCCCAGCTTCTGAAGCGTTCCATACTGAAGATAACGCATATTCGTATAAAGCTCCGTCATGCTGTTGGAAATAGGTGTTCCAGTCGCAAAGGTCACACCCTTGCCGCCTGTGATTTCATCAAGATACTGGCACTTGGCAAACATATCAGATGACTTCTGTGCTTCTGTCTGTGCGATGCCTGCCACATTCCTCATTTTCGTATAAAGGAACAGGTTCTTGTAATTGTGGCTCTCATCCACAAACAGCCTGTCTACACCCAACTGCTCAAAAGTCACGACATTATCCTTACGGCTCTGGTCATTTAACTTGTCAAGCCGCACCTGCAATGCTTTCCTCGATTTTTCCATCTGCTTAATGGTATAACGCTCCCCGTTGTCTCTTTTTGCCTGATCAATAGCAAGCTCAATCTCATCAATCTGTTTTTCGATTGTGGCTGCCTGTCTTTCCTGTGATAACGGGATTTTTTCAAACTGGCTATGCCCGATGATAACGGCATCATAATCGCCTGTGGCAATACGGGAACAAAATTTCTTACGGTTGGCGGGTTCAAAATCCTTTTTCGTTGCCGCAAGGATATTTGCTCCTGGATATAACCGTAAGAAATCACTTGCCCATTGTTCAGTCAGGTGGTTCGGCACCACGAATAATGACTTTTGGCATAGTCCCAGACGCTTGCTTTCCATTGCCGCCGCTGTCATTTCAAAGGTCTTTCCGGCACCAACGCAGTGTGCAAGCAGGGTATTATCCCCATACAGCACATGGGCAACCGCATTTTTCTGGTGCGGCTTTAATTCAATATCCGGTGTCATGCCTGGAAATTTCAGATGCGAACCGTCATATTCTCTTGGTCTGGTGGAATTGAAAAGCTCATTATATTTTGCCACAAGTGTCTGCCTGCGTTCCGGATCACGGAATACCCAGTCCTTAAATGCTTCCCTTATCGCTTCCTGCTTCTGGCTTGCAATCATGGTTTCCTTTTTATTAAGAACTCTTTTTTCCTTTCCATCTTCCTCAATGGTATCATAAACTCTTGTGTCTTTCAGATTTAAGGAATCTTCCAGTATCTTATAGGCATTTACCCGGCTTGTACCATAGGTCATGTTGACAAGCGTATTTCCAAAATCAGCGTTTTTCCCTTTAATGTTCCACTCTCCGGTCACACCCGAAAACTGCACACCTATCGTATCCCTGCGGAATAAATGTTCCGGTGTCTGGAAGATGTCACGCATAAAATCATTGATATACTTTGGATCAATCCATATGGCACCGATACGCACCTCAATCTCCGATGCGTCCAGCTCCCTCGGCTGTACCTGCGTAAGAGCCTGTACATTTGGGGCATACACCGGGTGATTTTCCGCATAAGTGGCTGCTATGGCAAGTTTCTCACGCACATTGCCGCTTAGATACTGGTCTGCTGTCTCCCAGGCATCGGTAAGCGGGTTCTGAAAAATGACACCACGAAGCTCCTCAGTAAGTGTATCCTTATCTTTTCCGGTAAGCTCTCCCATAAAATCAAGGTCAATTTTAGCTTTCTCTGCTAAAGATACTGCCAGCGCTTCACTTGCAGTATCCACGCTTGTGACAACCTCTGCCCTTTTAATGGTACGCTTCGTGAACATATCCGCCTTGCCTTTGAAATTGCCCTCATCATCAAGTTTTTCCAAAGAACACAACAGGCAATAACTGCTGTCCTGATTAAAGGCTCTCTTATTCGTCTGTGAATTGATCAGACCATATTTCTTAGAGAAATTACCATACAGGCTATTAAGTTCTGCCTGCTTTTCCTTAATTGTTACATCGGAGTATTCCTCAAGCTGCATATCAATCAGTTCCTGCGTACAGTTACGGATTGCCACCATGCCCTTGATACGCTCTTTTGCGGTGTCCGATACTTCCACAGGCTTCATCACAGAGTTTTCACGGTAATATACCTCGTTATCGACTACGGTATAGCTGAAATTCTTAACGGACGGATCAGCCGGAATACTCTGCCTGCTCATGTCATCCGCAAGCTCCTCATCCAGATCAATCGTATCAATCTGTCCTGTAATATTTTCAAGTGCTTTTGCTAACTGCTCCGCAAAAGGTCTGCTGTCATCTGCCCTGCAGGTGCTTTCCATGCCATAAGGACCGGATACCATTTCCATCTTTCCTACGATCTGCTCCGGGTGTTCTGCAAAGTAAGCGTTCATTGCAATGCCATCTGCATCCTCTCCCAGATGTACCCAGTCCGGCTCACGCTCCACCATGCGGTCACGCTTCTGGAAAAATAAAATATCCGAAGTTACCTCGGTTCCTGCATTTGCCTTAAATGCGGTGTTCGGAAGTCGGACTGCACCTAGCAGGTCTGCTCTTTGTGCAAGGTATCTTCTGATCTCCGGACTTGCCTTGTCCATGGTTCCCTTGCTTGTGATAAAAGCAACCACCCCACCGGGACGCACTTTATCCAACGTCTTTGCAAAGAAATAATCATGGATCAGGAAATTATTTTTATCATACTGCTTATCTGCCACCTTATACTGACCAAAAGGCACATTTCCGATTGCCACATCAAAGAAATCGTTCGGATAATCGGTCTTTTCAAAGCCTTTGATCTGCACATCTGCCTGCGGATAAAGCTGTTTTGCAATGCGTCCGGTGATACTGTCAAGCTCTACTCCGTAAAGCCTGCTTTCTTTCATGGAATCCGGCATCATACCGAAAAAGTTGCCGATACCCATGGAAGGCTCCAGTACATTTCCTCTGGAAAATCCCATTTTCTCCAATGTTTCGTACATCTGGCGGATAATGACCGGACTTGTATAATGGGCATTCAAGGTACTCTCCCTTGCCATGCGGTACTCCTCCGTCGATAGCAGTTCCTTTAACTGGTGATATTCTGCTGACCAGTTTGATTTGCTCTCGTCAAACGCATCGGCAAGACCGCCCCAGCCGACATACTGGGATAAAATCTGCTGTTCTTCCGGTGTAGCATATCTGTTTTCGCCCTCAATCTGCTCCAACAGCTTGATTGCTGCAATATTTGTCTGGAATTTTTCTTTTGGAGAGCCTTCACCCAATCGGTCATCGCTGATATGGAAATTGACAGCGTTACTTTTATCTGGTGCTGATACCGACCTTTCTTGTGCTGATTGCCTTTCTGATGCAGGCTGTTTTTCCTCTGACGAAGGTGTAAGCGGCTCCCAATCTCCGGTAAGCACCTGCGACAACATTTCCTCTGTCTGTCGGTCTGCTTCTCCATTCTCCAGACGCTCACGGGCAGACTGCGTATCTATGCTGTCCAGTTCATCGGCTTCCTGCTCAGCCTGTTCCCTTTCACCAGAAAACTCCGCCTCTGCTTCCCTGCCACTTTCTGCAAGTTCATTGCCCCAGTCCATTGCTTCCTGCAAAGTCGAAAATGTCTCCAATGCCGGACGGGTAGTGTCTGCCGTATCATAAATCGCATATCCATCCGCTTCCTTATCAATCCAAAGGAATACTCCCTCTGATAAGGTGGCACTCCATTGTGTCGGATTGCCATATTCATCATCTGCATCATGTACCACATGCCACGCTAATTCCTGCACTTCATCCAGCTCTGCAATACCATCCGTCCCCTCAAAGCGTGAAAACACTTCTGCTTCGTGCCTGTCAATATCTTCCTCTGCAATGGCATTGGTATAATCGTCCTCTACTTCGCTACGCTCCGGCTTATGGTCGTATTCAAAGGATTTCCCATTGACCTGTGCATAATAAAAACTGCTGTCCTCAATGTCATTTCCAAGCAGATATTTCTCTTTTTCACTGCCCCACTCATCAACCAGAACACACTCATATCCATCAATCGTGATCTTTTGCTGTGCTTCCTTTTCTTTTTCCCGAATCACATTGATATATCTTCTCGCCTGATTGGTAAATCCGTCCAGCACTGCCGGATGTGAGCTTAGAATCAGATCGTTGTTCTCCCACTCATTTTCCGCAACAATGCCTTTTGCCCATTCCTTATTGTTCTGCGAAAACCGCCCATCATAATCAAAATGCGTGACGGTATTTGCAAGAACAAATTCCACACAGTCAATGCCATATTTATCTATGATTTCATCTGCGGTATTCCTCGGAAGCACAAAACCATTGAATTTCTCGGCAATCAAGGCTTCGATGTCCTTCTTACATTCAAGTCGCTGTCCATGCTCCAGACGGGAAAGCTCTCGCTGTCTTGCTTTCTCTGCCTGTTCTTCCTTGTATGCCTTGTAGTTTTCTTTCCCCTGTGGAGATAAATATTTATCCTCATGGATCAGCTCACGTAGCCTTTTCTCGACTACATTCCAGTTCAGAAGCACTTTTGCATACGGATTTCCATAGCTGCCCTTCTCCAGACGGATACCTTTTCCATCATGTTCATTATGGGAATCATCGTTGCCTGGAAGTCCACCGGAACCGCCGCCAATACCATATTCATTTTTCAGAAAGGCAACTGTTTCCTTCTGGTCATGTCCTTCCATGAAATACTCATAAATGCGGAAAGCTCCATGCTCATAGCCGCTTCCTCTGCCAAGTGCATAGTCAATTTCATCCTGCGTGATAAAATCTTCCTGTGCTACCTCCACCGCATCCGGCAATGGAAATTCCAGTCTCTCCCTGTCAAGGTCTGCGATCTCCGATAACAGATATTCCGGTGATTTCACATGCCGCCATTTTAATTCGGCTTCACCCGATGCAAGTCGCTCTGCCGCATCCTCCAAGACATTTTTAAGCTGTTCCCTGCCCTCATGGGTGGAAAGAAGCTCCATGAGTTTTGCTTCACTTTCCGGATAATTTCCTGCTTTTAAGCCAAGCTCCTCCGGCATTTCATCCATTCCATCTCGCAGGAAGAAATAGATCTGATTGGCAACACGATTTCTCTCCTGTGTATCTACAAGAAATGCTTCACTGGCACTCATATAAGTACCATTCTCGATCATGGAACGGATATGGCTCTCTACATCTTCCCAATCCATCGTGACAATCGGTGTTTCCCTTGCCTGTGTTCCATAGCCGACACTCATACCATGCTCATCGAACCACACTGATACTGGATTTCCATTGATTTCAAAACCTTTTCCGGTCTGTCCGTACTCATTTTTCAGAAAATCCACCATCTGCTCGGCATTTCTGCCCTCTGTGTACTTTGCAAAGATACGCTTTCTGCTGTGCTGTTTTCCTCCACCACTGCGAAGAATGGTTTCAAGCTCATTCTGTGGCAAAGAAAAAGCAGCGGGCATGGTATATTTCATACTTGCTTCCGCTGCTGCGACTGTTCCGACCTGCTCCTCAAAAGAAGGAAACAGGCTGAGTTGTGTAAAGGTGGGTTCCGCTGCGTCTCCCCGGAGAAGATCATCGGTATCTGTTACAGACTGTAAACCAGTTCTCCCAGAACCACTTCCTCTGCTCGGTTCCGAATGCTGTTCATCTTCGCTACCCAAAGCATCTGATCGGTTTCCTTGAGCTGTTCTGTCACTCCCTCGGTTGCCTCCATCTGGCTTGCCAGCTTCTCCATTCTCTCCTCTGCCTGCTTCTGAATGGTCAGCAGGTGTTCTTTCAATGTCCCTTTCAGAAGAAACGCTGAGTACACGCCCCTGTGGTTCTCCTTCAGATAAGTCTCCCTCATCATTCCGTACTTCGTTACGGTTCCCTCCGGCTGAATGTCCGCCTGTAATGTCGGAATCAGATAATCCCCGTTCTTTTCGTATGTCAGATTCATCGCTATTGCCCCTTTCTACGCTGTTTTGATTGTTGTCAATATATTCCTCATGTCCGCTCTCGCTTTCACGCTTTAATGCATTGTAGTCTATTTCAGAAGTATTTGCAAGTCCTTTCTGCGTTAAATTTTGCGATTGTTCCTGTTCGTGGCTTCTGTTATATGCCCTTATGGTTCTTCCAATCTCTAAAAGTACCGGTTTTGCAAGCTCATTGGCTGCATCTCCAAGTACCGCAAGGGTGTCCATGGAATTAAATTCATGGATAAAATCGAAAGCAAACTCCGAACCATACTCCTGCATATCTGCACCGCAGGCAGATAAAAGTGTAAAAGAAATACTCTCAGATAAAGTATCTCTTAAACGGATACCGACATTCTGCTCGTCCAGTCCTTCTAGGAAGCTGCCCTCGATCATGTACTGCAAATCCGGCAACAATTCCTCATAATAATCTGCTGCAATCCTGTCAGCTAACTCCATAAGTCTTTCTTCAAATAGCTTCTTATCATCGGTAGCACCATAAGTCTGCTCCAGACGCTTGATGACATCTTCCTTATGTTCCTCATGTAATTCCCATAGTTCCGGATACCGTCCGATTCTCCTTGCCGCATGGACATCTGACACATCAAATACATATTTCAGACGCTTTCCATGTGCGTCATCCTCATCCAAAAGTGCGATACCTTTTGCACCTTTATTTACCCAACAGTGCATACGCTCATTCCACAGTTCTATGGAAGCACAAGCTGTTGCGTCTGGTCTTTGTGCATAGATCAAAAGCTGTTCCCGGAACGGATACTTATACAATCTTGCCGCTGTGGTCAGGTATTTCATCCATTCCTCACGATTTTTGACAACCTCGGCTGCTGTCTCTTTTGCCAGAGCCGATATAAAATCATATTTTCTCACACAGTTCTCCTTCCTGTCATAGATACGACAAAAAGGCAGCCACATAAACTACATGACTGCCTTTCCATGATTGATTGTTGCAATTATTCGATTGCACCAAAGCTGAAACTCTTGCCTTCCGGTGCTTTTTTCGGTGCAAATCTTGATTTTACTTCCGCAACCCTCCCCTCTAATGCCTGAAACATAGCATCCACCTGTTCCTGTGTATATTCATAGGAACTGCGGTTCGCAAGATTTTCCAGTCTGCCAATGGCATCCACCGCTTTATTCATGCGGTACTCGCCAATGCGGATAAACTTCTCCGCCTTTGTTTCATTTTCCTTTGCTGCAGGCTCGCCCTGCATTTCCGCTGCTGTCATTGTTACATTTGTTTCTTCCATGTGGTTTTCCTCCATTTTTTGATAAAAATTAGAGCGTACAGGTTTTCCCATACGCTCTGACGCTGTGTTGTTATTTTAGTTATGTGTGTTGCACCGACAAACTTGAAGTTTCCATTTATTTCTTTTTGCGGTATTTGGGTTCAATACCTACTACATACGCTACCATAGCCGCAATACTAATAAGCATTGCACCCAATATAGATATAATAATCAAACCCGAATTCTGCCCATCTAATAAAGGCAATCCAATTAACGTAAACAAAACACCATACACGCACCACAATATGCCCAAAGCACGATTATAGCCTTTCACATCTTCTATGGGCGCTACCTCAGCATTTGCCCAAAAACCGAAAGGTTTTGCTTTCTTGGAATTAAAATCATAAATGCCCATTACAATAAATAATACGCCGATTATTACCCAAATAACAAATGCTATTAATCTTCCTTCCATAATATGTATCCTTTCTTTGTAGTTCTGTAAATACCGATTTATAAATTTCTTTCTCTCATAATACCACACTTTTTTCATCATAGATATAGCTATTCTGCTTCCGAAATTCTTCTAGTATTTTTTCCTCCCTTTCTCGTTCCTCGCAATATTTCCAGAAATCGTCCAAAAATTCATCGACAGATTTTTCCGGTGCTTCTGTCGGCTCAAGTTCTTCCAGCCTTTTTACAATTTTTATAACTTCCTCGGCATCAAATTCCTCATCGGTGGCTACCAACGTATAATAGTCAAGTTTTTCTTTCAGCATATCTATTTCTTTTTCCTTATTCATGCCAAAGTCCTCCCTTCACTATATACATGACAGTTTTCGACAAAATCTTACAAATTATTTTGGAATTGTTTTCTTCTATTTGTCCTTTTTCGGTGGAAATTCCATCTTAAATTTATACTGAAATCCCTTGATTTCCTTACCGTCTTTCGTGTAGGAAAATTTCTCGATGCTCTCCGGAATCAAATAAGCATCGTAGCTGCCTTTCTTGCCCTTCAGACCTTTTACAAGTATCTTTTTCCCTTGAAGCAGGCTCTTGACCTGTGTATCGGAAAGTGTTACCCCAAGTGCCTTGCCGACATTCATGCCACATTTCCCAGTACAATACGCTCCGAATTTTCCCTTGACTACATCAGCACCACACTTCGGGCATTTGCCTAGCACTTCTTGTCCACCCTTGCCTGTGCCAAACATGGCTTTATGTTCATCACTAACGCTGTGATAGGTCTTTACAAGATCAGTTACCATTGCTTCAATACCAGACATAAACTGCTCTGCAGCAACTTCTCCTTTGGATACAAGTGTAAGCTCATTTTCCCAGTCAGCAGTCAGTTTCGGAGATTTTACTACATCCGGAAGTATCGTGATCAGCTTCATTCCGTCCTCTGTCGGAATCATCTGCTTTTTCTCACGCTTTACGAATCCGTCTTTTACCAGTTTTTCAATAATGTCAGCTCTGGTGGCAGGTGTGCCAAGTCCTTTTCTCTCCACTTCATCGCCCATATCCTCTGCTCCGGCTCTCTCCATGGCGGACAGCAGGCTGTCCTCAGTGTAATGTTTTGGCGGCTGTGTGAAATGCTCGGAAACCTTTGTCTGCTCCACTGCAATCATCATGCCCTCACGAAGCTCCGGCAGCTTCTTTTCTTCCTCTGCATCCGATTTATCCTCTGCGGTTTTATAGGAATTTTTGAAGAAATCCTCAAATTCCTTCCATCCATTTTTCCACACTTCCTTGCCAGATACCTTAAATACAGTATTGTTGCAGGTAATCACTGCCTTTGTGGAATTATAAATGTGCTTCTCCCCGGTCGCACACAGCAGACGGTTTGCACAAAGGGAAAGTATCTTCATTTCGCTCTCCGGGATTGCCTTTAAGTCCTGCTTGATGATCTCCATGGTAGGAATGATTGCGTGGTGGTCCGTCACTTTCTTGCTGTTCAAAATTCTTTTAATATCTGGATTGAACATGATATTCTGTTCAAATAACAGAGAATTGAAAATCGCTTCGATCACATTTTTTGCAGTACCTTCCATGTCATCGGAAAGATACTGGCTGTCTGTTCTTGGATAAGTCACTAACTTTTTCTCATAAAGGCTCTGCGTATATTCCAATGTCTGCTTGGCAGTAAAGCCAAACAGACGGTTTGCATCCCTCTGGAGTGTGGTAAGGTCATAGAGTTTCGGTGGTGCCACCCACTTTTCTTCCTTTATCACAGAAGTGACAAGAGCCTGTCCGTTTTCACAGGCTCCTGCAATCCTCTCTGCTTCCGTTTTATCACTGATATGCTCCGATACAGCATCCAGACCATTTTCCATGATATGAGCCATATAATAGGCTTCTTTCTTGAAATTCATGATTTTACTTTCACGGTCTACCAGCATGGCAAGTGTCGGTGTCTGCACTCTGCCGACCTTTAATGCCTTGCCACCATACAATACCGTAAAAAGCCTAGTGCCATTGATACCCACAAGCCAGTCTGCTTCCTGCCTGCATAGTGCTGACTTGTACAGATTGTCATAATCACTGCCTGGACGAAGATTATGGAAGCCGTCACGGATAGCACTCTCCTCCATGGAAGAAATCCATAATCGTTTCATCGGTTTTCTGCACCCTGCCATGTTGTAGGTCAGGCGGAAGATCAACTCTCCCTCCCTTCCGGCATCGGTAGCACACACGACTGCATCCACCCTGTCATCATGCATAAGTTTTTTCAAAATCTGATACTGTGCTTTCGTATCACTTTTCACTTCATGCTGCCATTCCTGTGGGATGATCGGAAGATTGTCATAACTCCATTTCTTCCATGCTTCCTCATAGCTTTCCGGCTGTACCAGTTCTACCAGATGTCCCACACACCATGATACTAGATACTCATTGCCTTCCAAATATCCGTCCTTACGCTGTGTGGCACCAAGAACTGCCGCAATGCTCTGTGCCACACTCGGCTTCTCTGCAATTACAAGCTCCATCTCTATTCCTCCCCATTTTCTTCATCATTCTCATTGTTGTTATCTTCATTGTCATTCTCGTCTGTGTCTACTGATTCTGTATCATCACCACCATTTATGAATGCTTCGTCGGAATCCTGCTCGGTTTCTTCCTCGTCATCATAATCGTAGTCCTCGTCAAGCTCGTCCTCATCTTCATCCTCATCAATGAAGTTTTCCTTTTTCTTCTTGGATTTCACAACATATACCACTCCGATCACAGCTACCGCAGCAATGCCCATTAAAATATATGTAAAGCCGGAACCATCTGCTTTTGCGGTATCCTCTTTCGGCTCACTTGTATCTTCCGTGCTATCTTCGGTGCTGTCCTCAACACTTTCTGCTCCCTGTGTTTTATCTCCTGTGGTATCAGCATTATTGTTTGATAATGCGCTGTCTTTGGTAGGGATTGCAGATTCCAATGCCGCTGAATTTTTCGGAAGTGTCTCGCTGTTATCCGTTGTGGTATTTAACAGGTCATTTTCACTGACTTCGGTAAGGAAATATACCTTTTCATCTTCCCCGTCACGATCAATCACCAGATAAAATACCTTTTCTGATGCAGTCTGGATTGTATAAAATTCCTTGCCTTTTTCAGAAGTCTGGCTGTCACTGCTCTGGTCGGTATCCTTAGAAGTATCTCCCGTACTCGGGGACTGCTTGGCTGATGTTCCTGTACTGCTTGAAGTTGTTCCACTGCCTGTTTGGGAAACAGTATTTCCATTGCTGTCTGTCTTGGTATGGTCTGTAACCTGTGCGGTTGCAGAGCTAGGCTTGGTTGCTGACGCATCCACCGGGAGCTGCTGTGCCGGATCTTTTTCATTGCTGTCCTTGTTTTCCGGATCGGTGTAATACGGATTGGCTGTTTTATAGATTTCTGAGGTATTTCCTGCATTATCCATGGCTGAAATCGTGAAATACTGATATCCTGCATCAAACTGTTGCAGACGGATATTCAAAGCACCATTCGTATGGTCGGTAAACTCATAGCCATTGACATAGATTGCCTTGATACCGGAATCCGTATCATGTGCCTGAATACTCAATAGACCATCGCTGACTGCCGCATTTAAGGTAGGCTTCGTAAAATCAAAGCACTTGATATAGCGATTTTTCTCATAGGTCTTGCCCTTCTGGTCTGTGACCTGCACATAAATAGTGCTGTTTTCGGAAATCTCTATGTACATATCCTCGGTAATATCTGTCCAGCTTCCATTCTGCCCGACTTTCGCCTTTACTGTCTGAACGGTAAAATTACCGGAAACTATCGTATCTTCTACTTTGACTATCACCTTAGTGGTATCGTTATGCCACCCAGAAGATGTATTGATTGTGATTTTTACGCTCGGATTGATATAGGTACATTCCTTATAGTTCTTTGCACACACCTCACAATCTTCATCCACCGCATACTGGCTGCACTTTTCTTTGCAGGTGCATTTTGCGGCAGGCTGTGTCTCCTCAGTTGTGCCTTCTGTGGAATTTTCTGTTGTATTCTCCGTGGACTGCTCTGTATGATTTTCTCCACTACCGGAACTGTCCTTATTATCATTACCGGACGCTGTACTTTCTGCACTGCCTTCCTCTGCCGCACTCTCTGTTTTCTGCTCTGCACTATCCTCCGCATGAACCTCTATCGTGTTTGTCCTGTTGGCAAAAAATGCCCCCATCGGCATACAAAAAAGCATTGCCGACAGCATAAGGGACACAACTGCCCTAGCCGATAATCTCCTGTTTTTCATTGGTCGAACCCTCCTTTTCCTGTTCCCGTTTTTGTAATAAATTTCTGACTTCATCCTCACTGAGCTTATTTAACATCTGCAAACGCTCAGATGAGATTTTATATTTACGAATGATCTTCATGGCTTCGGCATCCTCCGCCATCTGTTTCTGCTCTGCAAGGTCTTTTTCCTTTGCCTGTAGCTGTGCTATCTGTTCTCTGACCTTTTTAAGCTGTGAATTGATTCTCTCTACTGACAAAAATAATTCCTCCCTTCGCTAATTCAATCTTCCAAAACCATAGAAATGGCTCTGCCAGTAAGAAGTATTGATTGAGGCGTACTGAATTGGATCGCCGCAATGCACCATCGTACCATTACCACAGTAGATACCGACATGCGTAACCGGACGTCCTGCATTATAGGTTCCGGTAAAAAAGATAATGTCTCCTGCCTTTGCGTCTGCCGCTGATACCGGAGTACATTGGTCATAAATGCCCTGTGCGGTGGTTCTTGGCAGGTTATGTACACCGCTGTTTGTAAATACCCAACATACAAAGCCTGAACAATCAAAACTTGCCGGAGCTGTTCCTCCAAAGGTGTATGGCATTCCCAGATACCTGTTTGCTTCCCGCATAAGCGTCTGCACCGTTGCATCGTCATAGGACTCCGGTGGTATCACATTGCCGGTTCCTCCTCCGGTGCCGCCCGGTGTTTCTCCATAAATGGTCTGCTCTCCTGCTTCAAAGTAAAATAACGGATTATAATACTCCCCGTTATACAAACACTCGATATGAAGGTGGATTCCGGTACTACTTCCCGTATTGCCACTTTTTCCAATGTTAGCACCCTTTTTAACGCTCTGCCCTGCGGACACATTCAGGCTGTCCATGTGGGCATATTTCGTGGTATATCCCTTGCTGTCCGTAATCACCACATAATTCCCATAATAGGAATCGTAAGCCGCTTCCATAACCATTCCGTCATGTGCTGCATGTACCATGGTTCCGGTCGGTACTGCTATATCAACACCCCTGTGAAGCTCCTCGTCTCCGGTGTTTGGATTTTTCCGGTAGCCATAATAACTGCTGATATAGTAATACCAGTAATAATCAACCGGAGAAGCAAAGACCTGTAAGCCGCCTTTTGTCTCCGTATAGGCTCCAAAAATTTCCGTCTGTTCGCTGTCCATGCGTCCGGCTACAATGCTCTCAAGCGGTGTGACCGTAAGTGTGACACGAAGAATTGTTACGGTATATTCTTCTTCCTCCTCATACTCGTATTCCTCGGTACGGGTAGTCCCGTCCGGATTTGTTACTATTCTGGTTCCGGTCTTTGTGACTGTCCTTGTCCGTGTTTCCTCTACTTCCTCGGTAGTGAGTGAATACATGGCATCAAATAATTCCTGAATCTCACTCTCTATTCCTGCGGCAGTAAATTCCGTATGGACTGCGGAAAGATAACTGATCAGTGTGTACGGATCATGCCCGATTGCACCAAGGTTATAATTGTATTCATCATATCCCGGATAATCAGTTTCAATCCGGTCAATCTTATTTTGCAGTTCCATTTCCTTTTCTGTAAAAGATAAATCTGCTGCATCAATCTCTGCCGGAAGGCTAAGATATGTGCTTGCCATCGTTGTTGTCACAGTTCCGGTAAACATGGAACCGCAGCTTGATAGTGCCAACATGATCATAATGAGCAGAAGTGCAAAAATACCCACTGTGATAATCAGTGTTTTATTTTTCGTGGCAATTTCCTGTAACTTCTTTGCAATCCCGGTTGCAGCATTGGCTGTCTTTGTAAATGTTTCCTTTGCAGTCTTGGCTTCTGCTCCTACCCGCCTTGCCTTGGCATACTCACGCTTGATGCGCTGTTTCTGTAGCTGCCTTTGCAACTGCTTCTTTGGACTGTTGCCCTTTAGATGTGGATTTTCACTGATGAATTTCTCATACTCCAGCTTCATATCCGCTGTAACCTGTTTTTTGTGCAATCGCTCTAA
>OGLY01000596.1_pt1 | contig 14286 bp, 14 predicted proteins | sample 1573091 | NCBI WGS metagenome assembly OGLY01 (sample SAMEA2581916, study PRJEB24529) | metagenome | biome: Human gut stool | place: China | collected 2011
TTGAACTTATCCATAACGTAGCTATGGAGCAGGGTCTTCGTTTCGCTATCCGTGAGGGTGGTAGAACAGTTGGTTCTGGTGCTGTTGCTACAATCATTGAGTAATTGTTATTAATACAGTTCTTTCAAGGGTTTCCGAGGTTATCGGAAACCCTTTTTTGCGCGAGCAGCTCCTTGAGAAGTTATGGGCAGTTCGCAGTCGTGCTCGCGAAGTAATGAGCTAGAATATGATAAAAAGAGGAGTACAACATGCTATACATAATGCGACATGGAAAAACGGACTGGAATGCATGTCATAAATTACAGGGCAGAACTGATATACCTCTTAATGATGAGGGAAGAATGATGGCGGCAGAGGCTGGGGAAAAGTATGCAGATATACATTTTGATGAGTGTTATTCATCACCTTTGGCAAGAGCAAAAGAGACAGCCGAGATTTTTCTCAAAGGAAGAGGAGTACCTGTATATACAGATGACAGACTTGTTGAGATGGGATTTGGAATATATGAGGGAATAGAGAATTCATTTGCAATAAAGGATTGCCCAATTAATTCTCTTTTTAAAAATCCAGAGGATTATGTGACGGTTGAAGGCGGGGAAAGTTTTGAACAGCTTTTTGCAAGAACAGGGGAGTTTATAGACAATGTAGTTATGCCACAGGTAAATAGTGGCAAAGATATACTGATTGTTGGTCATGGTGCCATGAACTGCAGTATTATAGCAAAATTCAGAGGAACACCACTGGATAAATTCTGGGATGGAATGACTGATAATTGTCAGGTAGTAAAGCTTATATAATATTATAAAGCACAATTTTTACGATTTATTCAGACCAAATCATGCTAGGTTTCGTATATAAGTATAGAAGTTAATAAATGAGACTTTGACTTACAACGGAAGGTTAGGATGGTGATTGGGATGAGTAGGAGAGATGGCAGGAGAAAAAACAAAAGAAGAGTAAAAAGGAAGAATCAAATATTTCTTGTAATGATGACTATACTGGCATGTACGGTTACAATTGTATTAACAGTCAAGATGAATAATCAGAATGTCAGCAAAGGTGTAGCAGTTGGTGCAGAATATACAGCGATTAAGAGCGATGGTAATGTGACGGAGGAACAGCTTTCTGTAAGTGAAGAGACTGTAAATGATTTACCAGATGTATACAGAATAGAATGCTATGAATCGCTTAACCAGAATCCAGAGCTGCCAACAGGATGCGAGATTACATCGTTAACATCCGTACTAAATTATTACGGCTGCAATGTTGATAAAACAACTATGGCGGATAAATATCTTAAGAAAGGCAATGGCAGCTTCTACGAAATGTTTCTTGGTAATCCAAGGGATAACACAAGTTATGGATGCATGTCACAGCCAATTGTTAATGCAGCTAATAAATATTTCAAAGTTAATAATATGTCAGCAGTTGCAAAGAATATAAGCGGAACAGATTTTAAAGAGATTCTTGGTATGGTTGCTCAGGGTGACCCGATAGTAATATGGAATACAATAGATATGAGACAGCCATATGAATCTAAGACATTTGTATTTAATGGGAAAGAATACACATGGATGTCTCCAGAACATTGTGTTGTAATTACAGGATATGATCTTAATAAGAATATTGTTTATATAATGGATCCTATGGAAGGTAATGTAACAAGGAATCTTGAGACATTTCAATCAAGATATGAAGCGATGCACAGCCAGGCTGTCTATATTATAGAATAATTAAGGGAGGGCAATATTGTCCTCCCTTTAGTCATGTTATTAGTTTGATTTAATATTGTGCCTTGCATTAAGCTTTTTGGCACAATGTATGAATGCAGGGAACAAAAATGCGTCAGCAGCAATCCATGCGATTGGTGAGGCGAGGCATGCTCCCATGAATCCAATACTTGGAATGAGTATGATGGCTGCAAATGCACGGCCAATCATCTCTAAGATACCTGCTGATATTGCAAATACTGAGAAACCCATACCCTGTATGCAGAAGCGGACCACGTTAACACCTGTAAGCGGAATGTAGAAGCATGCAGATGCAAGGATGAACTGTCTTGTAAGAGCAATAATTGTTGTCTCAGATGCATTAACGAATAATAATGCAATATAATCTGTAGTGAAATACAGTGCAATAAGAGAAAGAACACTGTAAACTGAACCGATTATCATAGCGGAGCGTACACCCTGACCAAGTCTTTTAATCTTGGCAGCTCCAACATTCTGTCCGGCATAGGTTGCCATGGTTGAGCCGAGTGCATCAAATGGACAACAGGTAAAGTTGAACATCTTAGAACCGGCAGTCATTGCGGCTACATATGTTGAACCAAGTGTATTGACAGCAGCCTGAAGGATTGTACTTCCGATGGCTGTTATTGAATACTGGAGTCCCATAGGAACACCGTTCATACACAGGTTGGTGATGAATCTTCTATCAAGTACCCTTTCTGATTTGTCACCTTTTAAGATGTCATATTTCTTATACATATATATAAGGCAGGTAAGTCCCGAAATTAATTGTGATGTTACAGTTGCCCAGCCAGCTCCGGCAACACCCATCTTACATACAAGAATAAGAAAGAAATCAAGTACTACATTTATTATTGAAGAAAGCACAAGGAAAACTACAGGTGTCTTACTATCGCCAAGCGAACGGATAACACCGGACACCATGTTGTACAGGAATACAGTTGGGATTCCTATGAATATAACTACTATGTAATTGTAGGCATGGTCAATAATATCTGCCGGTGTATTCATGATAATAAGTATCCTGCGGCAGAATATTACGGATGCAAGCGTAAGCACTATGGCAAACACAATACTGCAGATATATCCGTTAAATACATATTTTCTAAGGTCAGCAGGCTTCTTTGCACCAAAGCATTGGGCAACCGGAATCACGAATCCGTTACAGACTCCCATACAGAAACCGATTATCATGAAGTTGATAGAACCTGTTGCTCCAACTCCGGCAAGAGCTTCAACACCGAGAGTTTTACCAACGATTATTGTGTCAACAAGGTTGTAGAACTGCTGAAACAGCATTCCGAACAGCATTGGAACTGCAAATCCAAGAATATGCTTGGAAGGCGAACCGTTTGTCATGTCTTTTACCATAGGATTTCCTCACTTTCGTATATTTATAAAGCCAAATGATTATACTATATTTTTACAAACTGTCAAACTGATTTTGCACGAATTTGAATTAATTTAACGAATTATTGTCTTAATATGAAATGTCTGTTAAAATGCATAGGTAATATTTATGCGGAGGCAGATATGAAGAAAACTTTTGATGTTAAGAGGCTTACAACGCTGGCATTGCTTACAACAATAGCGCTGACAATATTTGTTGTGGAATCAGCAATACCTACGCTTGTTCCAATACCGGGAGTTAAGTTAGGACTTGCCAATATTGTGACACTTTTTGTACTTAAGAGATATAAATTCAGTGATGCGGCTATAGTGCTGGCTATGAGAATTATACTTGCAACAATATTCACAGGGCAGGCAGTATCATTTATATATAGTGTAAGTGGTGGATTCTTGTGCCTTGTTGTGATGGCAGCTGTTAATAAATTGCTTAGGGGACAGTATATATTCCTTACAGGAATACTTGGCGCGGTGTCGCACAATGCAGGTCAGATTCTTGCTGCATTTTTCATACTCAGATTGTCAGGTATATTTGCATATATGCCGTTCCTTGTGATAAGTGGCGTTATAACCGGCTTGTTTACAGGGCTTGTGTGCTTCTTTGCAGACAAATATATTCCTAAGAAGTTTACTATGTGATTGATTGGAGGAGCGTGTGAAAAAGAGGGTAATTGCTGTAGTTGCTGTGATTGTTCTGCTTGTCGGGGCAAGTGTGGCTTCTATTATATATATGAAATCAGGAAAGAATAACGGCAGAAAGACCGCTTATATATACAGAGATAACGAATTGTTAAGAACTGTTTCGTTAGACGATGTTAAGAATCCGTACACGTTCAGGATTGAATACGGGGATGGAGAGTATAATGATATTCTTGTCGAGAATGGAAAGATTAAGATTGCTGATGCAAGCTGTCCGGATAAGCTGTGTGTAAATATGGGATATATATCTGAACCTTTAATGCCAATCACATGTCTGCCAAATCATCTTGTTATCAGAATTGTGAATGACGGCGAAGAATCGCCGTCACTCGATGGTGTTGTGTATTAATTATTTCATCCAGCGGCCAGAAGCACCACATGGAAGTACAAGTCCGTTACTTGAAACAGGAAGACCTACTTCCTGTGAATCACAGTGTCCGCCAAAGCTCTTAAGTTCTGTGCTTAACATATAAGTAAGAACGGCTGGCTGAAGACCTGTAGTGTATGAATTAATAAGGAAAAATAATGGTTCATCAGAAAGAAGCTGTGCACAAAGCTTAACAAGCGGGTGTATGGCTTCTTCTATTTTCCAGATTTCTCCTTTAGGACCACGTCCATATGAAGGTGGATCCATGATGATTGCGTCGTAATGGTTGCCTCTTCTTATCTCTCTTTCTACAAACTTTACACAGTCATCAACTATCCAGCGGATAGGCTTGTCAATAAGTCCTGAAGACTGTGCATTTTCTTTAGCCCATGCGACTATACCCTTAGAAGCATCTACATGCGTAACATTAGCACCTGCGGCTGCACATGCAAGTGTTGCTCCACCAGTATAAGCAAACAGGTTAAGAACCTTTACAGGTTCGTTGCCACGCTTTTTCCTGGCATCAGAGATTATCTTTCCAAACCAGTCCCAGTTAGCAGCCTGCTCAGGGAATATTCCTGTGTGCTTGAAGCTGAATGGCTTTAAGTTGAATGTCAGCTCCTGTTCAAATGAAGGACTGTTGTAGTGAATCTGCCACTGCTGTGGAAGGTCAAAGAACTCCCATTCTCCGCCGCCCTTAGAACTTCTGTGGTAATGACCGTTCATATTCTTCCAGCCACGTTCTTTCTTAGGAGTGTCCCATATTACCTGTGGGTCCGGGCGTACAAGAATATACTTACCCCAGCGTTCAAGTTTTTCACCTTTAGAGGTATCTATTACTTCATAATCTTTCCAGTTGTCAGCTATAAACATAATTAAGTATCCTTTTCTATATAAAAATGTGTTGCAGTTTGGTACCGCATTTGTTATTAAATAATTATATACGAAAATATTAATAACTGCAATCGTGCAAAAATGTTTTGAACAGGCATGTTTTATGTTAATATATTTCTATCGAAATCTGATTAAGGGGCGTTGCATATTGAAAAATGTTAGTTTAAAGAATATACGGAAAGATATTGTATCAGGAATAATTGTTGCTCTTGTGTCAATTCCTATATCAATGGGATATGCACAGATTGCGGGACTGCCAGCGGTGTATGGTCTGTACTGCTCTATTCTGCCAGTGCTTATATATGGATTTGTGACATCTTCGCCACAGTTTGTGTTCGGAGTGGATGCAACTCCGGCGGCACTTGTCGGTGGAACACTTGCAACGCTTGGGATAGTGTCAGGCTCTGAGGAGGCGAAGGCAGTAGTTCCGTCGATAACTTTAGTTGCAGCATTGTGGCTGCTGCTTTTCTTCTTTATCAAAGCAGGGCGTATTGTCAATTACATATCGACACCTGTAATGGGTGGATTCATAAGCGGTATTGGTGTGACAATAATTCTTATGCAGACAGCGAAGCTGTTTGGCGGTAATGCGGGAACAGGAGAGGCAATAAAGCTTCTTATACATATAGCTGGGGAGATGAAGTCGTTTAATCCGTTGTCAGCAATGCTTGGAGTCGGAACAGTTGTGATTATTCTTGTTGCGAAGAAGTTCATTCCAAAGTTTCCGATGTCAGTACTTCTTATGGTACTTGGTGCACTTGCAACTGCAATTTTTCATATTGACAGATTCGGTGTTAAGCTTCTTCCACATGTTGATAAGGGGCTGCCGGGATTCTCGCTTCCTGATATGTCAGTTGTGTTTAAGAATCCGTCAGATATAATACTTCTTGGACTTTCAGTGGCAGGTGTTGTCATGGCGCAGACATTGCTTGCAACTAATAATTATGCCAACAAATATGGCTATAAAGTAAGCAATAACAGAGAAATTCTGTCTTATGCTGCTGCAAATGCGGCTTCTGCTGTAATTGGCGGATGCCCTTTGAATGGAAGTGTGTCAAGAACAGGAATTGCAGACCAGTTTGGCTGCAAATCACAGTTCATGTCAATAACAGCTTCTCTGACAATGCTTCTTATAGTGCTTTTTGGTACGCCGGTGCTTGAGTATCTTCCTGTACCAATACTTACAGGAATTGTTGTTGCGGCACTGATTGGAATTACTGAATTCGGGCTTGCAGTTAAATTATGGAAAACAGACCATACGGAGTTTGCAATATTTGTAGGTGCTTTCTTAGGTGTTCTGTTATTTGGAACGATATACGGAGTTGTAATCGGTGTAATACTTTCATTCATTGCAGTTATTGTAAAAGCTGTTGAACCGCCGAGAGCATTTCTCGGGGTGATACCGGGACAGGAGGGATTCTATAGTCTTAACAGATACAGCAATGTAAAGAAGATAAAAGGTGTGGTTATATACAGATTTAACGGAGCACTTTTCTTTGCAAATATTAATACATTTGTTGATGATATAGAAAAGAATCTTGACGATAATACTAAATGGGTAATTGTAGATGCCGGAGGCGTTGGATCTATTGATGTGACGGCAGTTGACAGGCTTATGACTTTATATAAGGTGCTTGAAAAGAAAGGTATCAGATTCTATATTACAGAGCATGAACACACGCTTAATGACCAGTTAAGAGAGCTTGGTGCAGGCGAGTTTGTTGAAAAAGGTGTTGTAAGAAGAACTATTCCGCTTGCCCTAAGAGATGCAGGTCTTGACAGACCTTATCCTGTCGAGGAGGGGGAAGAAGAGCAGGCTGTTTCTGGCGAGGTACATGAGGACAATGAAAGACTTGCTGAGATTGAGTGGGCTTTTGGCGCAGATGCAGATGAATGGCTTGAGAAGATGGCAGCAGAGATGGCTGATGAGATTGGCAGTGTCAAGAAAGATGAGAAGAATGTTATTGTTGATGTTGAAAAGCATGCTGCATGGGGAAGAATCGGACTCTTTGATGAGAATGAACTGCTTGAGCGACTTGAGATGCATTTGTTTGACGATAAGAAATATCCGAATCTTGATATTGATGATATTGAGAAAAGAATCGATGAGCGCCGCGTTGTTGTCGAGAAGAAGCTGGCACAGATTAATCCTGATGCAATACAGATGCTTAAGGAACACAGAAAGCAGATACTTGACAGAATGAAGCTTCACAATCCGTATGCATATGAGCATATGATGGAGCAGAAGAAGAAGCATTATGAACATCTGAAGAAGAAAGACCCGGAGCTTGCACAGAAGCTTAAGAATTTCTATAATCTTTCAGATGGCGACAAATAATTTATATAACGGAGATAATTGTGAATATATTAAATGTTGAAAAGGTCAGCAAGACCTATGGAGAAAAGGAACTTTTTAATAATATAAGTCTGGGAATTAACAGTGGAGATAAGATTGGACTTATAGGGGTGAACGGAACCGGAAAGTCTACACTTTTAAAGATTATTGCGGGCATTGAAGAGCCGGATGAAGGACAGGTTGTAAAGGGTAAGGGGATTGAGCTTGCATATCTTGCACAGACGCCTCTGTATTATGATAATGAAAATGTACTGGAATATGTTATGCGTGGGAAGCATGCAGACAGCCAGCCGAAAGCAAAAGAGATTCTTAACAAGCTTGGTATAACAAATCATGCTGCAATGATGAATATTTTATCAGGCGGTCAGAAAAAGAGAGCAGCACTTGCAAGAACTTTAGTTGAGCCGGCAAGAATTCTTATTCTTGATGAACCTACGAATCATCTTGACAATGACATGGTGCTCTGGCTGGAGCAGTTTATTAAGAGCTTTAAAGGGGAACTTATCATGGTTACTCATGACAGGTATTTCCTTGATAATGTAACTAACAGGATTGTTGAGCTTGATAAAGCTTCTCTGTACAGCTACGATACGAATTATTCAGGCTTTCTTGAGCTGAAGACCCAGCGTGAGGAGATGGAGAGGGCGACTGAAGCCAAGAGACAGAATATATTAAGGAAAGAACTCGCGTGGATAAGAAGAGGATGCCAGGCTCGATCTACCAAGCAGCAGGCACGAATTGACAGATTCGAGGATATGAAGGAGGCTTCAAAGCAGGCGAGAGCCAGATTTGACAAGCAGCTTATGGATATGAATTCGGTCAGCAGCAGACTTGGAAGAAAGACTGTTGAACTTCACAACATTTGTAAAAGCTTTGGCGAGAGGACAATAATTGACGATTTTACCTACATTTTTCTAAGAGATGACAGAATAGGTATTGTCGGTGATAACGGATGCGGCAAGTCTACGCTTATGAAGATTATAGCAGGCCAGCTTGAACCGGACAGTGGTAGTGTTGAGGTTGGAGAGACTGTAAGAATTGGATATTTCATGCAGGAGAACGAACCACTTGACGACAGTCTTACTGTGCTTGAGTTCGTAAGAAGCATAGGCGAATATGTTACGACGGCAGATGGAAAGGCAACAGCGTCACAGATGTGTGAGAAGTTTTTGTTTACACCGAAGCAGCAGTGGACACCGATAAGTAAGCTGTCAGGTGGTGAGAAGAGAAGACTTTATCTGTTGAGTGTTCTTATGAGTGCGCCAAATGTACTTATTCTCGATGAGCCTACCAACGACCTTGATATTGAGACTCTTGAGATTCTTGAGGAGTATCTTGATGGATTTGCAGGTATTGTAATCACAGTTTCACATGACAGATATTTCCTTGACAGAGTTGTTGACAGGATATTTGCATTTGAGGCAGGAGGCCACCTTACACAGTATGAAGGTGGTTATACGGACTACAGGGATAAATGTGTTTCTTCTATATATAATGTGGAATCAAATGGAACATCTGATGCGCCCAAATCAAAGGCAGCAGGTCAGGTGAAGAAAGCATATAACAGCCATGAGAATAAGATTAAGTTCACATATATGGAGCAGAAGGAATATGAGACTATAGATGATGATATAGAGGAGCTTGAAACTAAAGTTTCAGAACTTGATGACGAGATTGCAAAGAATGCAACTTCTTATTCTAAGCTTGCAGAACTTACTAAGGAAAAGGAAGATGTGGAAAGGCAGCTTGAAGAAAAGATGGAGCGATGGGAATATCTTAATGATCTTGCAGAAAAAATAGAGAAACAGAAACAGTAGTAAATATTAACAAAACAAGTGACATCAGAACAGATTATTTGGTTGAGCAAATCATATATTCATGGTATGATGATATATGATTTACTATATTAATCATATGAGGGAGGAAAAATTATGTTTTGTCCAAATTGCGGAACAAAGAATGAAGATGAGGCACTATTCTGTGGAAACTGTGGGACACGGCTTGTGATAGACGTGCCACAGGAGACACCGGTGCAGGAAAGTGTGCCAGCAGAGCCGGAGGCAACATCAGCACAGGAGAATGTGCCAGCAGAGTCGGAGGCAACACCGGAACAGGAGAGTGCACCAGCAGAGTCGGAGGAAACACCGGTACAGGAGAGTGCACCAGCAGAGCCGGAATCTGCACCGGTACAGGAAAGTGTGCCAGTTCAGCCACAGCAGACTTTTGGTCAACAGCCAGTACAGCCTGCACAGTTTACAGGTCAGACTTTTGGTCAGCAGCCTGTCAATAATAAGCCTGCCAGATTCCCTAAGGGTATAATTGCAATTGTAGCTGCGGGAGTTGCTGTGATAGCTGCCATAATTATATTTGTATGTGTGGGAAACAATGTGACAGATTATAAGAAAACTGCCAAGCAGTATGTTAAGGCGGTTGCAGAGTGCGAATGGAATGATGCGTATAGTCTTATTAATCTACCAGATGGGGAGTTCCTTACTAAGGAAGCATTTATTAATGTTCATGCAGATGCGACTGGTGAGAAAGTTGAAAAGATGGCAGCAGATGACATTGTCTCAACATATAGCAAGATGCCTGGTAACAAGGCTGTTAAGGTCGGATATATAACAGATTCGGGAATGCAGTATAATGATGTGTATCTAACAGTAGCCAATAAGCACTATATGCTTTTCTTTAAGAAGTATAAAGTCAGCGCTGAGAATCTTGTAGTAAAGGATGTTACAATAAAGGTTCCAAAGGGACTTACGTTATATATTAATGATGTTATTGTTGGCGATGGATATAAGTCGGATGCATCTAAGAATGGAAACGGCTCTTCTGATGAATATGTTATACCATATCTGTTCAATGGAAAGAATAATATTAAGGTAACTGGAGAATTTATAGAGGACTACACAACACAGCTTTATGCAGCACATGATGAAGATACATTTACTGTTGGAACATACAATGCAAAATATGTTAATTCGAAGCTTGAAGAACTTAAGACACAGGCAAGAACAGATGTGGATGCAATAATTAACGCTATACAGGCAAAGAAAGATTATTCAGCTATAGCCGACAGGGTGTGTAAAGAAGAAAAGAAGAACATAGAGTCAGCTTATAAGAATATTTACGACAGCTACAATGACAAATACAAAACTGTATCCGATTTGAAGATTTCCAAATTCACAGCTTCTATCGCGGATACATCTTTCAGAGTGGATTCAGATGATGGATGCCCGGTGATTAAAGTTTCAATTAAACTAGGATATACATACAAGATACAGTACTCAGGAAGTGATAAAGCTAACGACAAGAATAATAACAATAATTCAGCTTACATATATTATAAATATGAGGATGGTAAGTGGAAGATTAATTCTATGTATCTTGGATTTGGATTTTATTAAAATACTGTTTTGACCGGGACTTATGTTCCGGTCAAATTTGTTCTGCATTGTACTGAAAAAAATACAATTTTTTCTGTTGATTTTATATAGAGAGTAGTGTATATTAATACTTGCTGTGACATTGATAGCTGTGAAGCGTGAGGTTGCTGCTTTAATAAAGCAGGTTTTCCGTGGAGCGAATGTCAATGCTGGAGATAATCTCCGGCGAAGAAACTGGCGACAAGTCACTGTACCAAAATCATCTGCAATCCGCAGAAATGACGCGCGTGGGTCGAATTATGAATGAGACTATATGATACGCGTGGGAGTGTGTACAGTCACCGCTTGTCGTACTTAAACAATAAAGTGCGAAGGAGGCGACTTTTTTTATGGCAAATCAGGTAATAAGAATTACACTGAAAGCTTATGATCATCAGTTAATCGATCAGTCAGCTAAGAAAATCATCGAAACTGCTAAGAAGACAGGAACAAATGTGAGTGGTCCAGTACCTCTTCCAACAAAGAAGGAAGTAGTTACAATCCTTAGAGCTGTTCACAAGTATAAGGATTCAAGAGAACAGTTTGAACAGAGAACTCACAAGAGACTCATCGATGTATTATCACCATCACAGAAGACTGTAGATGCATTATCTAAGTTAGAGATGCCAGCTGGTGTATTCATCAACCTTAAGGTAATGAACTAATCATTATCTGGAATTTTTCATTATTAAAGCAATAATCCTAAGGGTTTAATATAGAAGTAACAAGCAGTGGTGCGGGTTCCACTTATATTAGCTGTTCTAGGATGACAGGATGCGCTGTGTATCACACATCATCTTGTCCGCTGTAGATTAAACAGGAGGAAAATCAATGAAGAAGGCAATTTTAGCTACAAAAGTCGGAATGACTCAAATCTTCAACGAAGACGGTGTTTTAACACCTGTAACTGTTCTTCAGGCTGGTCCTTGTGTTGTTACACAAGTAAAGACAGTAGAAAACGACGGTTACGATGCAGTTCAGGTTGGTTTTGCTGACATTAGAGAAAAGTTAGTAAACAAGCCTGTTAAAGGACATTTTGACAAGGCAGAGGTTCCTTACAAGAGATTCTTAAGAGAATTCAAGTTTGAAAACGCTTCAGAATACTCAGTAAAGGATGAAATCAAAGCTGATATCTTCGCAGCAGGCGATAAGGTAGATGCAACTGCTATTTCAAAGGGTAAAGGTTTCCAGGGCGCAATCAAGAGATTAGGCCAGTCAAGAGGACCTATGGCTCATGGTTCTAAGTTCCACAGACATCAGGGTTCAAACGGATCAGCAACAACACCTGGTAGAGTATTCAAGGGAAAAGGAATGCCTGGACATATGGGTTCTAAGAGAATCACAATCCAGAATCTTGAAGTAGTAAGAGTTGATGTTGAAAACAACGTAATCTTAGTTAAGGGTGCTGTACCTGGACCTAAGAAATCATTAGTAACACTGAAAGAAACAGTAAAGGCTGCTAAGTAGTTTTTGCTAAGGAAGGAGGACCACACAGATGGCAAACGTATCTGTTTACAATATTGAAGGCAAGGAAGTTGGCTCAATCGAATTAAACGATGCAGTGTTTGGTGTTGAAGTTAATGAACATCTTGTACACATGGCAGTAGTTAACCAGCTTGCAAATAATCGTCAGGGAACACAGAGCGCTAAGACACGTTCAGAAGTTTCTGGTGGCGGAAGAAAACCTTGGAGACAGAAGGGAACTGGTCATGCAAGACAGGGTTCTACAAGAGCTCCACAGTGGACAGGCGGCGGTATCGTATTCGCACCAAAGCCAAGAGATTATTCATTCAAGATGAATAAGAAAGAAAAGAGAATCGCTCTTCTTTCTGCTTTATCTTCAAAGGTTGCAGAAAGCAAGATTGTTGTACTTGACGAGTTCAAGTTAGATGAAATCAAGACAAAGAAGTTCGTAGAAGTTATGAACAACTTAAAGGTTGAAAATGCATTAGTAGTTCTTGAAGGCGAGAATAAGAACGTAGTTCTTTCAGGAAGAAACATTCCTTCAGTTAAGGTTACAGCTACTAACGAAATCAACACATATGATGTTCTTAAGTATACAACATTAGTTGTTACTAAGGCAGCTGTAGAGAAATTAGAGGAGGTGTATGCATAATGGCAAACGTACAGTATTATGATGTAATCCTCAAGCCTATAATCACAGAGAAGTCTATGGCTGATATGGCAGATAAGAAGTATACATTCTTAGTTCATACAGATGCTAACAAGACAATGATTAAGGATGCTGTTGAGAAGATGTTCGAAGGAACTAAGGTTGCTTCAGTTAACACAATGAATCTTGATGGCAAGAAGAAGAGAAGAGGCAGAACAGCTGGTACAACTTCTAAGACTAAGAAGGCAATTGTACAGTTAACAGCTGACAGCAAGGAAATCGAAATCTTTGAAGGCCTTTAATTAGTAGCTTTAAAGTGTAGAAAACAATATTACACAGACTCGAAAGGAGAGAAATAATGGGAATTAAGACATATAACCCATATACACCTTCCAGAAGAAATATGACTGGATCTGATTTCTCAGAGATTACAAAGAGTACTCCAGAGAAGTCATTACTTGCTAAGAAGAGCAAGAATGCTGGTCGTAACAACCAGGGTAAGATTACTGTAAGACACCACGGTGGTGGAAACAGACAGAAGTATAGAATGATTGATTTCAAGAGAAACAAGGAAGGCGTTCCAGCACAGGTTATCGGAATTGAGTACGATCCAAACAGAACAGCTAACATCGCTCTTATCTGCTACGCAGATGGTGAGAAAGCATATATCCTTGCTCCTGCAGGATTAACCGACGGTATGAAGGTTATGAACGGACCAGAAGCAGAGGTAAGAGTTGGAAACTGTTTACCACTTGAGAATATCCCGGTTGGTACACAGATCCACAACATCGAGTTACTGCCAGGTAAGGGCGGACAGTTAGTACGTTCTGCCGGACTCAGCGCACAGCTGATGGCTAAGGAAGGAAAGTATGCAACACTTCGTCTTCCTTCAGGCGAGATGAGAATGGTTCCAATTCAGTGTAGAGCAACAATCGGTGTTATCGGAAACGGTGACCACAACCTCGTAAATATTGGTAAGGCTGGACGTAAGCGTCACATGGGTATCCGCCCAACAGTTCGTGGTTCTGTTATGAACCCTAATGACCATCCACACGGTGGTGGTGAAGGTAAGGCTCCGGTAGGTCGTCCAGGACCATGTACTCCATGGGGCAAGCCTGCACTTGGTTTAAAGACCAGAAAGAAGAACAAGCAGTCTAACAAGCTTATCGTAAGAAGAAGAGACGGTAGAGCTATCAAATAATTAGGAGGTTTATGAAATGGCACGTTCACTTAAAAAAGGACCATTTGCTGATGAGAGCTTACTCAAAAAAGTA
>OGLY01000617.1_pt1 | contig 13774 bp, 3 predicted proteins | sample 1573091 | NCBI WGS metagenome assembly OGLY01 (sample SAMEA2581916, study PRJEB24529) | metagenome | biome: Human gut stool | place: China | collected 2011
AATCAAGGAAACATGCTGCAAGTCTTCCAAGTCCACCATTACCAAGTGCTGCATCCGGCTCCTGATCTTCTATTACGTTAATGTCCATTCCAAGCTCTTCAAGTACTTCCTTAATCTCATCATATGCCATAATATTAATCATATTATTGCCTAAAGCTCTACCCATAAGAAATTCCATAGACATATAATATACAATCTTAGCATCCTGCTCTTTATAAGCTTTCTGTGATGCTATCCACTTGTCAATTATAATATCCTTAACTGCATAAGCTACAGACTGGAACTTCTGCTGCTGTGTTGCTTCATCAAGATTTTTCCTATAAAGTATCTTACAGTTATTGATAATATTCTTTTTAAATGCTTCCTTGTCAAATGTGTTCTTCTCTAACGTCTTAATATTTGCCATAAAACTCTCCATTCCGCCACATATGCAGCAATTATTCTGCTGCTTACCGCCAATATCTGCTTATAGTTAATAATATCATATTAATCCATACCCTCTTGCGAATCCTGATGCCGGTTTTTCATATCAGTGGCTCAGCAGCCCTCGCACAGCGTAATCTTTGTCTGAGATTAAACCCCGACTGAGATAATATTACTCCGGCCCTATATAAGAAAGGGGCATATCAGCCTGAGATATAAGAAATTATATTCTATTATGAATATTGGTGATATTACAGCCTTTTATAAAAGCATAATCCATCACCAGATATATTGTGTAATATATTGGAAACAATATACCACGATGATAGAATTTCCGAGAAATAATAATATATGCTTACTTATATATTATTACCGGACTACCCCCGCCTGCCATACGGTTGAATAAATTATCTAAAAACTATTACATGTATAAGACATATTATACACTATTCGACATTTGTTTGCAAATATACTGTTATTCTAAAAACCAGACCCATATGCTTACTAAATATTATCATCAGATTTTTTAATATACTGCTATTCTATAACTCCAGGCTCCTATGCTTAATAAGTATCATCATTAGATTTTTAATATACTGCTATTCTATAACTCCAGACCCATGTGCTTAATAAGTATCATCATCAGATTTTTATATATACTGTGCCACTATTACATCGTTTTCGAAATGACTACACCATTCACTTGCCTGCCCTGCGAATCCGGTTGTACAGGTATAAAAGTCTCCGCGCAGCCCACTACGCCTGCATTTTTATACCTGCACACCCGACTCCACATCCTACGCGATTGGTATAGTTATTTATGAAACGATGTACCAGAAGACTTAGAAGAAAGTTTTATATTCAAATTTTTTCAAATACGACTTGCATTATTAATTCACATGGTGTAGTATACTCATATACATGATGTAGTATTAATTACTACATATTATCATTCACCCCTTTCTTTATGTGGTGTTGATACAAATACAAAATGACATGAATATAAAATAAATAAGAATTAAACTTTAAACAGCGGCAAATAGCCATTGATGGCAGAAGAAAAATTGCCTGCGCAAATTTTTCTTTGCCTCTTCGCAACAAAAGCTGCCAAGAAATGGAGGTTAGTATGAAAACGACAATCTTAAATCACAATACAAAAGATAACTATATACATGCAACAGCTTACAATACAGATAAATCATCTTATATTAATAGAAGTACTAATAGCTATTCCAAAGAATATAAAAAGCCTTACCACTTTTCAATTAAAGACCCGGGAAGCTCTATTACCCACTTTATCGGAATGATAATGTCTATTGCTGGAACTGCACCTCTTATACTTAAGGCTGTCAATACAGGACATCTTCTTAACGCTGCTTCACTTGGTATATTTATCATAAGCATGATTTTACTGTATGGTGCAAGTACAGCATATCATACATTTGATATTTCACCAGAATTTAACAGGGTTTTAAAAAAATTAGACCACTGTATGATATTTATTCTTATTGCAGGTTCATATACCCCTATATGCCTTGTTGTACTTCATGGAACTACAGGATATATGCTTCTTTCAATTGTATGGGGAATTGCCATTTGCGGAATTATTTTTAAACTTTGCTGGGTAACATGTCCTAAGTGGATTTCATCTGTTTTATATATAGCTATGGGCTGGGTATGTGTACTTGCATTTCCTCAGATACTCGCCGCACTTCCAGCCAGAGCTTTCGGATGGCTTCTTGTTGGTGGAATTATATATACCATAGGCGGTATAATATATGCTTTAAAGCTTCCAATATTTAACTCAATCCACAAGAACTTCGGTTCACATGAGATATTCCATCTGTTTGTTATGGGAGGAAGCTTATGCCATTATATTATGATGTACAATTATATAACTGTTATGGCTATATCATAATCCAAGGTTACTGCTCCATAATCAAAAGAGGGATGTCACAGAATAGCTGCATATCTGATGCAATTATTCTGTGGCATCCCTCTTTTTTACAACAGGCATTTACGGTCATTTGGGCGCCTGCTGTAAATAAGGAGAAAAAGTGTTGTAGCAAATATAATAGTGGTCAGTTATTATATTGGGGAAATGCTACAAGGTTTTTATGAAAAAAAGTGTTTATAAAAAGCTCACTGCTCTTTACATTTATTATAGTACCTAAATTTTGTGACCAAATTCAGTCCAACTTTTGAACAAAATGTGTATTTTTTGATAACTTTTTAACAATATATATGTTTACTGCCAGATATTATTCTCTTAGAGTCATGTCGTAATAATAGATACAACCCTGCACGGTCTGCACTTCCTGTTCTTCTCCGACTTCATAGTACTCATTTGCTGACTCAAGCATATCTTCTTTAGTAACATTGCCATTATAAGGCAGGTATATAAGAACCGCTTTTTCCTTAAGTTCATATAATGGCAGGCTCCTTACCTGTAACGTCTCCGGCATAGCTATAGTATTGTCATTTTCATAAAATACACGTTTGTGCTTTTTCATATCCCAATTATATAAAAATACCGCTGAATTACCTGTTATACATGCTCCATTATTATCTGATACCACAGCATCATACTCCTGTGGATTATATCCTGTTCTTTTAAGCACCTCATCTATTGATTTATTAATCATTATATATTGTGTATTGTATACAAGATAATCACCATACATCATATCTTTAGTTGTATCACCTACATATATAATTGCTGAATTGCCAAGATTAAGTTTTAAAAAAACTGCTGTTGTAACCGGATCACATGTAAAGAAGCACTGGATAAATGCCAGAATGCCACAGACAATTGATATATATGCCTGCTTATAATTATCTGCTATTCTGTTAAGAATACCAAACATAAGTATATAGAGTAATATATCTCCTGCAACATTATATCTTGCCAGTGATGCAGTTATATAAATACATGAAAATGCCACATAACATATAAATGCCGCTACAAGTTCAATATATTTAAGGTTCAGATGTACCCTCTTTCCATTTTTTAAAAGGAAAAATATAAAACCTCCAATGATAATTAATAAGATTACCCAGTTAAAATTCAATAAAAACTGCTGTTTTAACTTGATTGCTATATAATCAGGATTAAAGCCCAGACAGTTAGTTCCGTTATTATCCCATCTAAGTCCAGCCGTTTCATTGGAATTCTGTGTCCACTGTGACACCCCACCGATAAATCTGTTATAAAGGAACTGTATCACAGCCGCAACGAATATGAAATACAATCTCGCATCCTTTAAAATCTCACCGATATAATTTTTACCGGAACCCTTATATCCATATTTAAACTTATAATGAAATAATATCCCAAGAACGTATCCGCCTATTAATACCATTCCGGTTTCTTTCGTCTGGAAACATGCCATACTAAAGAAGCCTGCAATAAGTGGTCTGTTATATGTGCATGCATAAATTACATATATTATAAACATTGCCATCGGATAATCTGGTGTAAAATATGAAAATGAACTGTATACAAGCGGTGCAAATGACAAAACTATCGTAAATACTGCCGCATTACCATATGTAGTTTTTCTTAATACTCTTAATAAGATTTTGTATACACACCAGAATGCAATAAGTGTAAGCACAAGTGATACGAGATTAACACCTATTACCTCTCCAGGAAATACCATCTCACCTATCAGATAAATAATGCTGAATATCAGTGTAGGATGACCACACAACGCAAAGTTCTTCTGAAAATCTATGAAGCTGTCAAATGTACAGTTTTTCAACCCTTCCGTAAGTCTGTAATAGTACTCACCTGAATCCCATCTTGGAAGTGTATTAATATATGGCAGTCTTGTAATACATATAATTACAAGCCCAATAATCATTATCTTATGTTTTTTCCAGAAAGCTTTAATCTTTTGCGTATTCAATCCTGAAATATGCGTTAATATATATATAATCTCTGCAGTAGCTGCAAAAATAAGCACCCCTAAAAATATCGCATAATTATTACTGTTAAGGACTGTATTTTTCCAGTTAAATATCAAAAGATTAGTAACAAAAAGCAAGGGTATGATACCCATAACCGCAAACTCACTTATCAGCTCTTTAAAAAAACTTTTTTCTTCCATTTTATAAATCCTTAATTATTTTTGTTCACATATCATATGCCTTCTCTTAAAAAGCATAAAAATTATTGTACCATATATTAATGTCCTTGTCGATTTATAACCTTTTACAAAAACGAAAACTCTGCTCTTTTAATACAATAATATCTGCACTCACAAAAAGACTGCCGCATATCACAGAATTGCATACAATATGGATGTTGAAAAAGATATCTTAATCAAATTATATTTTGACCATTATATCGTATTAATCTTTAATATCTACATATTGTATGATTTCCATTAATGCGACAGTCCTCTTAGTCTGTTATTTAATTAGTCATCATACCTATTTTTAATTAAATATTTCTGTTCTTCTTTTTTAATATCACTACACACATTGCCAAAATACATGACATCATCATAATAATAATAGCAGCTGCCTTTCCTGCAGAAATACTGTCTCCCGTATTAACATCACTGTCAGATGCTGCTATTGTCTGATTCTCCTGAGAGTTAATATTTTCTGTAACTGTTGGCTGTATTGAACTATTAGTTATATCTGTTGATAATATCGTATTATCTCCGGCTGGCTTTGTTGTCTCCTGTGTATTACCTCCAGTCGGCTTTGTTGTCTCCTGTGTATTACCTCCGGCTGGCTTTGTTGTCTCTTGTGTATTATCTTTCTTAGTATCTTCATAGATAATAGCGTAAGTTGAAAATCTGTCTGTCTTAAATGTTATCTTCTTAGTCTGAGCATTATATTCTGATTTAAGAATCTCAGCTTTACTATCATGTATCCTGATAACTGAATATTTTCTTATAATATCAGAATTATTATTAAGAAGCTCTTCCGGTATTTCTGCACTAAGTGTAATCTCTTGAGCTGTTTCATATACCTGCTTACTATCTGCACCAATAGTCATATTTAACCTAATATCAAGAATCATTCCTACTTTTTGTGATACTGTAAGTCTGTTTTTAATAAGCTTATTATCTTCATCTGATGCATTATCACTGATATTATCTATTGAAAGCTTAATTTTAATATCTTTGCCGGCTGCCTGGGCCTTTTCGTCCTCTGTAAGTATTTTATCAGTTAATTCCTCATCTGACTCATCAAATGTTGTATCAGGAGCATCTTTACCCTGACTGACTGTAACATCTGTCTTGGCATTATCATCCTTATTCTCCTTAATTACAGGAATCTCTGTAATATCTGTTCTAGCTCCGCACACTGTACAATGATGTGACTTGCTTCCTGACTCCGTACATGTCGCTTCTTTATCTATTGTCCATTCTGTACTGTATTTATGGCCTGTTGCCTCTATCTTTTCTGTCCTGGTCGCATTACATACTGTACATGTGTACGTCTTTTCTCCAGCTTCTGTACATGTGGCTTTCTTTGTTACTACTCCTTCATCCCACTTATGTTCTGTATGTACTGTGTGTTCATCATTATACTTTGTTTTTTCCCACTGTAATGTTGTAAGTGTAAGCTTTCCTGCTCCTGTATAAGGCTGTACCACTGTTGACAATTCTGAGGCTGAATATAATCTGTAATCACTATATGGAAGAGCCGCCTTGAATTCATCCTTATCCTGAACTAATGCAACCTCTCCTTCTTTGGAAGTATTTAACATAACCTTTAAGTCAGCAGCCTTATTATCAAGCTTATAAATAGTATTTACAGCATTGATATATCCTGCAGAACTCTCACCATTACCACTTATAAGCACATTTGTCATACCTGACATATAACAATTTTCAAGAAGCATATGCGCACCACAATTAGATGAAGCACCATTACTTACAATCTTCTGTGCAAGTGTTGAACCTGCTGTATTTTCTATATCAAGACGCATATCTCTTAGATCCTGTGCATCCATAATACAATTATATACATGAGCCGTACCATAACGAAGTCTTGGCATTCGGTCCATTGAGTTTTTGTAATAATTATTTGCAAATGTTGCTGTAATATTCTTAGCTGATGTATCTTTATCTGACTGTCCTAAAAGGTGTGTCTTTTTCTGACCGTAAGCATAATTATATATCTGTCTGTCTGTCATTCCCTCTTCAAGCAGATGCTTATAATATGGATAATTATCCGGATTATCCCTCATTATATTCATCATGGCATCAAAGAATACATTATCCTCACTTGCCGGTAAAAATTCACACCATGAGATTGTTACATTACTTGAATCCGTTGGAGTCTTGATGTCAATTACGCCATCATATGCCTTATAGAAAGTACAATGGTCAATCCATATATCAAAACTTCCTTTTTCAATAGTCATGTAATCCCAGTCATTACGATCGTATCCGCCTTGTGTTTCATCATCCCATTCCCAGATTTCATCAAATTCTATATTTCTGATAATAATATTATTAGATCCGGTAATATCAACACATGTATGTGTAATCTTAGCTCCATTCTTAGAATAAATTGTTAAATTACTCATATTTTCAAGCTTTAACATTGATACACCTGTTTTTAACAATGTTGGATGAGTAAGTGGTGCCTGCTTATGTGCTGTTATAAATGCACTATAATCCTGGAAATTGTTAACTTCTTTATCACCAAGAGCAATATCTGCTGTAAGTTCAATAACTGATGCCATTCCGCTCTTCTTAACGCTCTGGATTGCCTTTAAGAAATCTTCTGCATTATCCACAGTATAGTAATTTTTAGATGATTCTTTTAACAATCCTCCACCTGTTGTATTAGCACTCTGTGCATAACCCTCCTGTGTATATGCATCAAGTCCCTTATCATTACCTTCATTTTCAGAATAAGTATCAGAAACATATTCTTTTTCAACGTACTTATTATCTGTTTGTGTACTTATATTTCCAATATACTCTGTTCCTATATCTGTAACTGCACTATATGGATCCCATCCTAAGTATGAGGTAATCATAGAATCCGCTGTACTCTTTGATATCTGTCTTCTATTTATATTAATGGCATAACCCGGTCCAAAGCTTCCAAATTCATAAAATCTTGCTTTAGATGCAAGTGCTCCACTCATATCTGAATATGGATTAGCCGAATTGGCACGAATCATCTTACCCATATAACAGTTAATCCATGTTATATAAGCATCCTGTCCCCAAGGTCTTGCAAGATAATACTTACTTCCTGAACAGCCTTCCTCTGAAACAACCTGACAATTATTAAATGTAAGGCCATATGTTGCCGAAGCCCCTGTCTTAGGTGCACACACATATCCTGAATTTTTATTAGCATTATAACGGAATACAAGCTTACAATCATTGAATAATGCTCTAGGCTCATTACCATAAATAAAGTCTACATTACCTGCAATATAACATTTATAATAATATTGTGTACCGCCATTAGCACAAAGTGTATCCTGATAACCTAATATTCTTACATTAATATAAGAAGCATTATCGGCATCATTTCTTAATGCATCACAAGATTCATTTGAAATTGTACCATTACCAAGATACTTATATGTATTCTCAATAGTAAGGTTTTCTGCTGAAAAACCTGTAGCTGTCGCATTAATCTTTACAGCACATCTAAGGCCCATATCGCCTCCAACCCATTCCTTGGTATCATAGAATATCCTTGTCTTTTCACTATCCTCACCAATAAGTGTGATATAAGGTGATGATACTATAAGATGCTCTTCATAATCTCCTTCTTTGACAAGGATAATGACTCTTTCACTGTTAGCTGATGATACTGAATCCACGGCTGCCTGTACAGTCTTATATGTCTCAATTCCATTTACCTTATCACCATCATTGCCTGTAAACTTAGCATCTACTACCTTCTGATAATCTGTTAAATATACATAATTGAAAGTTTCCCTTGTAACCTTTCCATTCTTATCTGTAAATAATAATTCAACATTATTTCTGCCTGCTGATAATTGTTTATCTTCAAATGAAAATGTTCCCTTTGCAGCTGCATCTGTGTTTCCTGCTTCAGTGCCATTAATCTTTAAAGTTACATTTGCCTGCTTTTCTACAACACCTTCAATAGTAAGTTTTCCATCATATACTGTATTATAGGATCTCTTAGTAATTGTAAATCCAACCGCCTCATCTTCATATACATAATCAGATGTATGACCGGCACTTGGTACTGTCCATACTGTTTCTGAAGGATTACTCCAATTATCAAGAACTCCATTTACATATGAATTGGCAACTGCATAATAATAATATGGCATTTCCGCAGCTACATCGCTATCCTCATATTCACATTTATTAACTGTTGCTATCTTTCTAGCATTATCCTGTGTATCATCATAGGAATATCTGTAAATATCATATTCTGTAGCCTTATTAACTGCATCCCATGTAAGATTAACTTTATCAGCTGTTGACGAAATATTTAATACAACTGAATCTAGTGCTGCAATAACATTAATGTTATTAGATACTGCATATGTATTTCTATCTCCGTTGACACCTAATTTACCACATACCCTGAACTGATAATCTCCAGCCTCAGATATATTGTATCTGTATGATTTTTCTGTAATAGCAGTATCAACATCTGTCCATGTATTTCCCTTATCTGTCGATACCTGAAGCGCATACATTCCATCTAATTGTGCTTCTGTCTCATTCTCCCAGCTAACATCAATATAATCCCTTGTAGCTGCTGTCTTTGCTTTAACGCTCTTTACTACAGGTGCCACACCAGCGGCCTGATAGCAATCATTCTGGTCATAAAGTACTTTTCCATCGGCTGATGTATATGTCATATTCTTAACAACTGCCTTAACTCCTGCAAGTACAAAACCATACGAAACTGCTGTATTCTTACCATTCTTCTTAAATAAAAGATTCTTAGAATAATCAAACTTTGCAGTCTGTGTCTGTCCACCCTTAGGTGTTGCTGTAATTATAAGCTCTGTATCAGACTTTTCTACTGTAAATGTTACTACTGTTCCTACAGGATAATTGCCTGTTACACCGCCTGAAGCTCCCGTAAGGTCCGATTCAGACTTTGAATATATCATCTTTAACTCGCTGCCTTTACGGATGCCTGTAGTTACTATATAATCCTTGTTAAATGCACCAAAGAATATACCATTAGAACTGCTGTTTCCACAGTCCTCAATAATTATATCTGCTGTAAGCTTATTGATATCACTTGTTTCATTAAAACCATAAAAGCTTACACTTGTATTAATATTAGTTGTTTTGTCTGCATTAGTTGTTGTTCCTAAGCTTCCACCTGCCTGTGTTAAGACAAGTCTCTGACCTTCCGGCTGTACTACTAATGAATCTGCATTACCATGTGTATACACCTGTGGCATCTCGGCCTGTTCTTTATATTCAACATCTTTTGCAGCATATACGACCTTAATTGACTTGATATAAGCATTACCTGTAGATACTATATCAACTGTTCCAGCATTCTTATCTGTATACTGATATGTTGATACAGCCTGTGTAGTATCCGCTGCTGTTCCACCTATTGTATACAATGCATAAGTTTTATCATATGCCTCAACAGATATTGTGCACTTACCTGTTACAGGAACAGATATCTTAGCTCCAGTATTAAACTGTGCTGAATTTGGTGTACTTCCGTTTGGTGTAAGCTTTCCGCTTGTTGCATCAATATATAATCCATTGTAATAGCCTGTCGTTCCATTGATTGTATCTTTGTAATAATTGCCGTCATCAGAATATACAAAGCTCCATTCTGTAACAAGTTCAAATCCAAGTGTCTGACTGACCTCATTACCATTAACTGTTACATCAGCACCACTCTTTATACTATATGGCTGTGCAAGAAAATCTCCTGCAAGCTTTAATGTATATGAGCCGTTTCTTAATCTAATATCTTCTGCTGAATTAAATCGATATACATATCCATCCTCATTATTGGTATATATATATGTAAGTTCTGCATTAGTTAAATCCGGTTCATCAGGAAGTTTAACCGTAACAGTATATACACTCTTTAATCCTAAATTGATATCTAATGTACTATCCTGTGTATACACAAGTCCTGTAACATCTGATGTTATCTCATAATCGTTAATGCCCTGTACTGATAATTTATAAGCCACTCCCTTTTCAAGCTTGGCGGAATATGTCTTATTATCCTTATCCACTGTTATTTCAGGTTCATAATCTGTAACTTCATCCGTATCAAATACAAGCCTCATATTGCTTATATCATAATTATCTGCAATACCTTTTATGCTTCCTGTTACTATGCATGTACTGAGTTTAATAACTGTTAAATCAATCGTCTTACCTTCTGTATCAGCAGTACTTACTGTACATGTTGTTATATCCGATGTAATCTGATATTCCGGATTACTTAATGTCAACTCATATTCCATCTGTGTATCTTCTGCCGGTACCTCTATAGAATACTTTCCATCATTTATATCTGACTTATATGTAAGCCCTGTTGTCTTATTAGTTGCAACTACCTGAGTTCCCTCTGGAATATCAGACTTACATGTTACAGAACCACTTATTGTTGTAGTGCTTACTTTTTCACAAGCTATACCTATACTTCTAAAATATGTATTAGATAATACCTCTAATGTAAGCTCTCCCTCTTCTCCGTCAAGATAACAGATTATCTCTACCTTTCTTGAATTGGCATCCTCTTCTGATACCTCATTATATGTACATTCAGCTGACTTTAAGCCTGTTCCTGTTAAAGCGAGGTGTGAATCATCCAGTACTGTATCTGTAGTAGTTCCTACACCTCCTTTATAAACTATGGCTGTTAATACTGCCTTATCTCCAACAACAGGAATGGTTAATTTTGTTGTATTATTAACCTGAAAATAATTTCCATTAGGTGATAATTTACCTTTATCTGCATTTACATATAACACATCATTCTCAGTATTAGTATAAGTGCCTGTCTGTCCGGCATTTATAGCTGTTGTACTTCCTGTTGATGATAAATAACTTCCGCTTCCCGGTCTCCACTCCGCTGACATATGACCATCTGCAAAAGCCGCATCTGTTACAGCAAGACTTGAAGATGAATTCACTTCAATTCTCCTAAAATATTCCTGATTATTTGTCTTGATTGTTACAGTGTTGCCACTTCCATCTGGTGTTCCTGTAATCGTATATGTTAACCATCCACTTGTACCACTTTTAGTTATTCTTGTATCTTTCATTCCATCCACTGTAATAGAATGAGAATCGCTTGTTATATCATAATAAGATACAAGTGTTATTGTACATGTCTTTGCCTTAGATACTACAGGAAGTGAAAGCTCCACTCCACTGTTTACAAGAAAGTCGCCACTAGAGGTTCTCTTTGTAAATGTATTGGCATCCGATATATTTATAACATTACCATTATTATTAGTCAGCGTTCCTCCTTTTACAGAATCCGCCTCCGTATTATTAGTATCTTTTAATACCGAATCTGCTGTTGTCCACACTGCTGACAATTTCTCAGCCGCATTCACTGTTATGCTGAACAACCCTGGTTCAACTGGCATTACTGAAAGAACCATTGCAACAGCCATCAATACTGCTGCTACCCTTCGTAAGCCTCCCTGTTTTTTAACCTTTCTGCCCATCTTCTTTACTCCCTTTAATTTTATAAGTCAATAATATAGGTCTACAATACTATAAATAGTCACAATGATACAACTTATATTTTTGTCATTTTAAAATGTGAACAAAATATTACAGATTTTTTTACATATTTTAGACAATTTCGACATTTTCACTCATATTATATGTATTTTTTTGTGAAATATATACATTTTATATTAATATTAAAAAGCAGGATATAACTACATTATGCAATTATATCCTGCTTTTATGTGGATAACCAGACAAAATACATCTTCAATATATATTCCATAACATTATAAGTCTATATGGTTATTATCCACGATATATTATTATATTGTAATACTTTTACTTATGATTAATATAACTAATCTTAATTATATTAGTTCTTTTCAACGCCAAGTGTTACATTCTCACCATTGATATTCCATTCCTTAACAAATCCCTCTGCCTCAGAAGCGATAATATCATCTGCAAGGACTACCGACTTAACCTGCTCTGCATTTCTTTGCATAAGATCCGCAATCCTGTCATTACCTGATACATATACCTTGATTCTGTCCATAACCTCAAAGCCTGCATCCTTACGCATTGTCTGAATCTTGCTTACGATTTCTCTTACAAAGCCTTCCTCAATAAGTTCTGGTGTAAGATTAGTATCCATAACAACGGTAATACCCTTATCAGAATTAGCAACGTAGCCCTCCATCTGTGTCATCTCAATGAGAAGGTCTGCCTTTTCAAGGCGGATATCCTGACCATTTACCTGTAATGTAATAAAGCCTGCATTATTAAGCTCATCCATAGCCTTATTGCCATCAAGCTCTGTAAGCTGTTTCCTTATCTCACCTAAGAACCTGCCATACTTAGGTCCTAATGTCTTAAGCTGTGGCTTGAATGTATAAGATGTGAAATCTCTTACATCATCCTTGTATTCAACGCTCTTTACATTTAACTCATCAGCAATAATATCTGTAAAGAATTCATTTAACTTCCAAGGTGCCTTGATAAACATTCTGCCAATAGGCTGTCTGTTCTTGATATTAGTAGCATTTCTACATGCACGACCGATAACTACGGCATTTAATACATCTTCCATGTTATCTTCAAGTTCCTTATCAATCCAATCTTCCTGTACCTTAGGGAAGTCACAAAGGTGTACACTGATTGGAGCTGACTTGTCAATGCTGCATACAAGGTTTCTGTAAATGCTCTCTGTCATAAATGGAATCATAGGAGCTGCCGTCTTACAAAGTGTAACAAGTGTTGTATACAGAGTCATATAAGCATTAATCTTATCCTGTTCCATTCCCTTAGCCCAGAAACGTTCTCTGCATCGTCTTACATACCAGTTAGAAAGTTCATCGACAAAATCCTCTAATGTTCTTGCTGTTTCTGTAATCTTGTAATTATTAAGGTTATCATCTACAGTCTTTACAACAGTATTTAACTTAGAAAGAATCCATTTATCCATTACAGGAAGCTTATCATATTCAAGCGTATACTTTGTTGCATCAAAATCATCAATATTAGCATAAAGCACGAAGAATGCATATGTGTTCCAGATTGTACCCATGAACTTTCTCTGTCCTTCTGTAACAGCCTTATCATGGAATCTGTTAGGAAGCCAAGGTGCTGAATTCTCATAGAAATACCAGCGGATGGCATCCGCACCATGTTTATTCAATGCTTCCATA
>OGLY01000621.1_pt1 | contig 13630 bp, 13 predicted proteins | sample 1573091 | NCBI WGS metagenome assembly OGLY01 (sample SAMEA2581916, study PRJEB24529) | metagenome | biome: Human gut stool | place: China | collected 2011
ATGGTTGCTGCCACGGAGTCAAGCATGGTTTCTGTCAGCGGCTGGCCGGTCAGATCATAGGAATATTCCTTATAAGTATCAATCTCTTTTCCGGAAGTAGAGGCGAAAATATCAGGGGTCTCTCCGGAATTTAATTTTGCTTTCAACAGCGTCGGATAATCGTTCTGTGTAGTCTCATAATTGATCGTAACATTCGGAGCCACTTTTTTGTACTCATCGATCAGTATCGCATCCGCATACTCCGGCTGGCTGATAAACATATAAATTTCTCCGGAATCATCGCCTTTTGCTGATGCCGACTGACTGGAATCTCCACCGTTTCCCCCAGAAGATCCACAACCTGCCAACATTGTTACTCCCATTGCTGCACAAAGAATTGCGCTTAAAAATTTTTTCTTCATAAGAATACCCTCCCTATCCTTTTACTGCACCGGCTACTACACCTTCTACGATATGCTTCTGTAACAGAATAAACACGATGATGGACGGAACCACGGACAGCACCATAGCGGTCAATGCGTAATTCCACTTGGTATTCATCTGTCCCACAAACGTATATGCGGCAAGTACCAGCGTTTTTGTTTGATTGTTACTGTTTACCATCAAAAGCGGAAGCAGAAAATCGTTCCAGATCCACATTACATCCAGTACAATGACGGTCACGGTTACCGGCTTTAATAATGGAAAAATAATGGATGTATAGGTACGGAACGTCGATGCTCCGTCAATGGTCGCGCTCTCATCAAGTTCCTTTGGCACTGTCTTCATAAAGTTAAAGAAAATAAAGGTTGCCATCGGAATTCCAAATCCCCAGTACTGGATACCCAGTCCGATCTTGCTGCCGGACAGATGCAGTACATTCATGGATTTTAACAGTGTGATCATAATTGTCTGAAACGGAATCAGCATTGGTGTTGTAATGATTGCATATGCAATCTTTGTATATCTTCCGTCTTTCCGGTCGAGCATGTATGCTGCCATGGAAGAAAAGACCACAATTCCGGCAATACCTATCACGGTAATGATCACATTGTTCCGGAACAGCAATGCATAATCCATTTTTTTGATTACATATGTATAGTTGCTCAGGTCAAAATGTTTTGGAAATGCCAGTACATCCGCAACAATCTCACCAAATGGTTTGAACGAGTTCATAAACATCAGATATACCGGATAAATAAATACAATTGCAATCAGAATCAGGCAGATGATCATGATTCCCATATTTCTTTTACGTTTTGCTTTCAGGCTCATTAGATTTCTACCTCCTTCCGGCTAAATCCCTTCAGTACCAGTTGTGTTACAACCAATACGAATAAGAAGTAAATGATGGATTCTGCAGAACCTAATCCATAATTATTGTTCGTAAATGCTTCTTTGTAAATCTGCAGCGTAACACTGTTGGATGCAGTTCCCGGACCACCTTTTGTTAATGCCAGAATGATATCGAAAACTTTCAGACCGTTGGTTAATGACATAAAAATACAGGTTGTAAAGGACGGTCCCAGAAGCGGAAGTGTTACTTTAAAAAATGACTGTCTGGAATTTGCACCATCCACAACTGCTGCTTCCAAAACATCCTTTGGAACTGCCTGCAGTCCTGCAATATAAAGTACAATGTAAAAGCCAAGTGACTGCCATACACCAACCAGCACAACGGAGAAAAATACCAGTTTGGAATCTCCCAGCCAGCTGTAATTCCAGAAATTCCATCCTGTCATCTCATACAGTTTCTGAAATCCGTTGGTAAAAATGAATTTCCATACAAATCCAACAATTGTCATGCTCATGATATATGGAATAAAAAATACACCCCTCAGAAAATTGGCTCCTTTAAACTTCTTTGTCAACATCACTGCTAAAGCAAGTGCAATCACATTTGAAAAAATCACAAAGCAGATCGTATACTTTGTAGTAAATCCAAGTGCCGGAAGGAAATCTCCTCCAGATGTAAACAATGTCTTAAAATTTGCCAACCCCACAAATTTTGCTGACTTTGAAATACCGTTCCATTCCGTCAGCGAGTAATATCCACTTAAAATAAATGGAATGTACATCATAATGCACACAAGTACAATCGACGGAAGTGTGAACACGGCCATTTCAAAACCTTTTTTCACTTTCTTGTTCATATTATCCCTCCCTCTACGTTTTGGTTGTTCCTTACAATACAGAGTATAAATGAACTTCAAGCGAATAGAAATGGAATATTATGAACCATGAGGGGGAAAAAACAGAACAACATGCACAACACCAGTTTTGTTTTTTATACTTTTTTAGTTATTATAACGAATATATTGTACTCAACCACTTGCCTGCATGAAAAAGAATGGATATAATGAATCTGAAAAAATATACAAAAAATGTCTGGGGAACTACGAATGAAACGAAAACAAACCATACCTTCCCGCATCCGGGATTTTTTAAATTGCTGCCCCCTCTGGGTGGAACTGTCTCTGCTGATTGTCCTTGTGATCACGCTGGTACTGCATGTACTCACCTACTCCAACTATACGGAAACCAAGGACTTAACCATCTCCAATTATCAGTCCACAACTGAGCGTATTCTTTCCCTGGAAGCGGAAGATTTTGATGAATATCTGAATGCACTGGCAACCTTCTGCCTTCAGCCTTATTATGATTCTACCTTTTCCAGAGTGATTGATCTGGCCACTCCTGTTACCAGTGAACAGCTTCGCTATATCAAACGCCAGATGTACTATTATTATTACACGCGCAGTGACATCGGCGATTATGAAATCTATCTGGTAAATCACGGTCTCGTCATCGGTAAAACAGGTAATCAGCAGCATTTTGTCGATTCTCCAGGCAATTCGAAAGATTTCTCCACTGCTATCCGTGCGTGCCAGAAGGATGCCCGGAACCAGTACCTCACCACGGATGCAGACGGTCATCTGTGCTACTATCACACGCTGGTCTCTGTTTCCACGCAGGAAGTTCAGGCCGTTGTCCGACTGTCACTGAAACCAAAAAATCTGAAAACATTAAAAACGAATCATGCCACCAGCCATGAAAGCATCCTGCTTCTCAACAACAGACATGCTTTGCTTTACCGCGGAAACAATAACGCTTCATTTAAATTTTCAGATGTTTCCAAAGCTCTGAAAAACAAGGAAAGAATTTTATGTTCGAGGGATACCAGTTACATCATGACAAGCACAACCAGCCAGGTCTCCGGCATCACCTTTATCTGTCTGATTCCGGAGAAGCTGATCAATATGGAAATCCAGCAGCTGGAAAAAAATGTACAAATTAATGCAGCTGTCATCTGGCTGCTTTCTCTCCTTTTGATCTATCCGTTCCTTCTGCTGATCACCTCACCGCTCAAACGCCTCTCTCTGCAAATGGCAAAAACGGGGGAAGGAGATTTTACCACACGGATACACGAAGGGGGAAGCCGGGAAATCTGTGAACTGTCCAATAGCTTTAATTCCATGGTGAAGCATATTTATAAATTGATCCGTAAAACATATGTCGCGGAACTGAATGCAAAAGATGCACGGCTTGCCGCCTTAGAGGCACAGATCAATCCCCATTTTTTATACAATACCCTGCAGGCCATATCTACCGAGGCACTGCTCAATGATCAGATGAAAATTCATCGCATGATTACTTCTCTGGCATCCAATCTGCGATACACGATCAAGGGAAGCGTACTTGTCCCTTTAAGTGCCGAGATGGAATATGTAAAAAATTATATTTTTCTTCAGAAAATGCGAAATGAAGATCTCTTTGAATTCCATGCGGATATCGATGAAGCTGCCAAAAACTGTATGATTCCAAAGATCAGCATACAGACGCTGATTGAAAATTCCATTATTCACGGAAGAAACCAGAATGATTTTCGTATTCACATTACCCTGACAGTAAAAAAACAGGCAGATACCATTGTGATCACGGAGGAAGATGATGGATGCGGTATTCCGGAGGATCAGTTAGAGACCATCCAGCACTCCTTCGAAATCCAGAAAACTACCGGACAGGACGGAATCGGACTTGCGAATCTGTATAATCGTCTGCAGATTTTATATGAAAAGCCAACAAACTTTAAGATTGCATCCAAAGAAGGTGCGTATACCCGGATTACCCTTGTACTTCCTGCTGCACCTGACCATTCAAAAGATATTTTCAAAAGAAAGGAATAAGACTTATGTTTAAAGCATTGATTATAGATGATGAAAGACCTGTACAGATTGCCGTATCCAAACTGGGACGCTGGAGCTATTACGGCATCGAGCCACCGACTACGGCAATCAATGGAAAAGATGGGCTCTCCTGCATGCGTGAACTGCATCCTGATGTCGTTTTCGTTGATATGAATATGCCAGTCATGGACGGATGTACCTTTCTGGAAAACGCCCATCACGAATTTCCGGACAGCCAGTACATCGTTATCAGCGGATATGACGAATTCCATTATGCCCAGCAGGCACTCCGTTTCGGTGCATGCGATTATCTGCTCAAACCCATTGAAGAAAATGCCTTAAATTCCGCCATAGAAAAGGCGTTACACCGCATTGACCCGGATCTGGTGTTTGGGCAGAATGCCGCAAAAACCACAAATACTTCCCCAGAAGAAGTGATTTCCATCATCAAGGAATTTGTGGAAAGCAACTATTGCACCAATATCAAAATTTCCATGTTTGCCGATAAATATTTCTTTTCGCAGGAATATCTCAACAAACTATTCAAAAACAAATACGGTTATACCATCTACGAATATGTTTTAAAACTTCGCATGGAACGTGCCAAAGAGCTCTTAGGGCAGCCTGATATAAAAATCATGGATATTGCGGAACGTTTAGGCTATGCCGATAACCACTATTTCAGCAAAGCATTCCGGACCTATTACCATGTCACGCCAACGCAATACCGCAATCAGCTGCAGAACCCTTAAGGGTTCTGCACGCGTGTCCATACCTGCATTTCGTTTTCTCCGCGGTTTGCCCATGTGTAATACGGAATATAATGCAAACGTACCTTTTGCTTCTGCGGCTTTTGATACATGTGATAGAGAGTCTCCTCTGCATCCCCACTCTCTGTCAGCCGCCACCCGTCTGTTTCTACCATTTTTACTACGGTATCGCAGATTTTTCCCTCCGACACCGATGCATGCATATCTGTATCGACCAGCAGTTCATGCAGGTTCTTTCCATTGTCTTTCTCTTCAAGGCAGTAAACCACAGGGCCGCGCATAATCGCTGCCTTGCCAATATCCTCGCGGACACGCTCCGATGCTGCAAACATCTGTACCTCCATTGGAAAATCAATACAGAAGGTTTCTTCCCTGTTCCACACTTTTTTCAAATACAGGTATCCATCTTTTTCTTCCTGTTCGGCATCCTCTATTCCGGAAATTTTATAATTTTTACACCATCCCGGTATCCGGAGTGCCAGCGTCATTTTTGCATTTTCAGCCTGCACACGGATCTTTATGTTTCCTTCCCATGGCATATCTGATTCCATCTGCACGTTTACCGTTTTCCCATTCACCGTTTTTTCCACATTGCTTCCCATATACAAATGCACAAACAGCGTATCCTCATTTTCTGTAAATGCATAAGATCCAATGGAACTGATCAGGCGCGCAAGATTTGGCGGGCAGCATGCACATCCGAACCATTTCTGCCGTACCGGTTTGACATGAAATTTCCGTTCATCTTTGTGGCACGCCTCCGGCAGCACCTCCAGCGGATTCACATAGAAAAAGCTTTTTCCGTCCAAAGCCATTCCGCTTAATACGCCATTATACAATGCCCGCTCCATAATATCTGCATATTTTGCATCCGGAACAATTTCCAGCATACGCCGCGCCCAGAACATCAGTCCGATCGATGCACAGGTCTCTGCGTATGCCGTATCATTCGGAAGATCATACGGAAAAGAAAAGGCTTCTCCCAAATGTGTTGCACCGATGCCCCCTGTAATATACATTTTCTTTTTCGTCACATTATTCCACAGACGTACACATGCCTGATACAGTTCTTCGTCCTTTGTAATACGTGCAATATCTGCCATACCGGAATACAGGTACACGGCACGGACTGCGTGACCAAACGCCTCATCCTGCTGCCGTACCGGCAGATGTGCCTGATGATAGCTATACCGCAATTCATTCTCATGCCCTTTCTTTACGGTTTCCGGATGTTCTTTATCAAAGTAATATGGTTTTGTGCCTCTTTCATCAATAAAAAAGCGGCTTAAATCCAGATACTTTTGTTCTCCTGTAACTTCATAAAGACGGACGAGTGCCATTTCTGCAATTTCATGTCCCGGATATCCCTTGCATTTTCCTTCCTCCGGTCCGAAATAATCTGTAGCATAATCCGCGAATCGTTCCGCCGCATGAAGCAGTTTATCTTTTCCCGTTGCCTCATAATATGCCACAGCACCTTCGATCAGATGCCCCATACAGTACAATTCATGATGGTCGCGTAAGTTGGTAAAAATACCATCTTTTCCATTGATAATATAATACGTGTCCAGATATCCGTCTTCCTGCTGTGCCGCACAGACAATATCAATTGCAGCATCTGCAACCTTTTCCAGATCCGGATCGGGATGCTGTGTCAGCGAATATCCGACCGCTTCCACCCACTTGGAAAAATCCGTATACTGAAATACATATCCATAAAACTCATCCTTGAGATTTTCTGGATCTTCCGGTAACATCTCAAATCCACGGTATATATATGAAGGTTCTTTATACGCAGCTCCCTGTTTTCTCTTTTGCCGGTTCATTTCTGCCGCCACTTTAAAATTATGCATACAATAACTTGGTGCTGCGCCTTCTACTTTATCATTCAACGCATTCCACTGATAAGGGATCACCTCCGTACGCACCAGTTCCATCTCATTTTTCCAGAATTTATCTGTAATCTGCATCCTGCGCAATGAAACAGGATATGAAAATTTTTCTTTTTCCATATGCATTCCTCCTAATGTATAATCAAGAAATCACTATCCAATTTATCTTCTTTGTTATATACTTATAGTATATATTTTATGTCAAAAAATCCATTGTCAAACCGGAAAGCAGCATGTATAATTTCATCTGAGCAAGGCATTTAAAAAACAGTTTGGAGTATCCCCTTCCAAATACAGAAAAGCATTCTGTCAATATCTTGTTTCCACATAGAAACCACTTTCCTGCAGCTCCTTTTTTGTTATTTTTCTTCCCCAGTGAACGGTGGCATTATAGTTTCCTTCCACGACCGTAAGCGTATTTCCGTTCTTCTGGAGAACCATAACGGAATGTTCGTTTCCGATGCGGATATGATCGCCTGCCTTGATCCTGCTGAAATTGCTGTGTTTTGTCACCGGTGCATATTTGCCAAACACTTTATCACTGATTTCTCCACACAGGGCAATACATCCATAACACTGACAGTTCGTGGCTTCCCAGAAATACTGCCGGTTTTCGTTTGTCCAGGACAGCCCCTCTTTGTAAGTCTTTTTCATAGCCATAATCTTACGTCTGGCCTGTTTTGCGGTAATTTTTTTACTCACGCCGACCTTGCAGGTCATAGAACCGATCAGATTTCCACCGGAAACCGAAATCATTGCTTTTCCCGGTTTGATTGCTTTTACCAGACCTTTTTTATCTACTGTTGCGACCTTCGGATTGGATGATTTCCACACCATCTTTCCGGTCGTTCCATTACACACAAGCTGCTTTGTTTTTCCAACACGGAGTGCCACATCATATGTATTCATCGACGCAGTACCAACGATTTGTATGTTTTTCTGACCGCTGTCTGCCGCCATAACCACTCCATCTGAGGGATACCAGACAAAAACGCACATAAAAAGTATAAAACTGATCCATCTCTTTATATATCTCTTCACAACTGCAACCTCCCACCTTGCTCTTTTTGTCACTGTTTTCAGTAACACTTTTCTATATTCTATAATCATGCGACTATTGCTGTCAATAGTTTTCCCTCCGAACGGGCATGGAAAACAGATGATTTGCTGCAGCAAAAAAGGATAGACAGTTAAACAACCATCTATCCTCTGAAATGCTTATTTTATGCGTTTTAAAGATTAACCAAAATATCTCTTTAACAGACCAGCAAACGCTTTTCCGTGTCTAGCCTCGTCTCTTGCCATCTCATGAACGGTATCGTGGATTGCGTCAAGGTTTGCTGCCTTTGCTCTCTTTGCAAGATCTGTCTTTCCTGCAGTTGCTCCATTCTCAGCTTCTACTCTCATTTCCAGGTTCTTCTTTGTAGAATCTGTTACTACTTCACCAAGAAGCTCTGCAAATTTTGCAGCGTGCTCTGCCTCTTCATAAGCAGCTTTTTCATAATACATTCCGATCTCCGGATATCCCTCACGGTGGGCAACTCTTGCCATAGCCAGATACATACCAACTTCAGAGCACTCTCCCTCAAAATTTGCGCGAAGATCTGCAAGAATGTCTTCACTCACGCCTTTTGCAACACCAACTACATGTTCGGAAGCCCAGGTCATTTCACCCTCCTGCTTTACGAACTTCTCTGCCGGTGCATGGCAGATCGGGCACTCTGCCGGTGCAGCCTCACCTTCATAAACATAACCACATACTGTACATACAAACTTTGCCATTTTAAATGTCCTCCTTATTATAAATTTAATTAATGGGTGTTTTTCTTTTTGCAGTCCGGGCATAATCCGGAAAACAAAATGGAATGGTTTTCAATTGTTCCATCAAACTGCTCCGCTGCAATCTGATTTAACTGTTCCTGGGAAGGCATGTCCAGATCCATCACACATCCACACTCTCTGCAAGAAAAGTGGTAATGCGGTGCCGGGTTTCCGTCAAATCTGTCCGGGCCTCCACTGACAGTAATTTTTTGAACCTCCCCCAGATCAGACAAAAGAGAAAGATTCCGGTAAACAGTTCCGAGACTGATATTTGGAAATTCGTCTTTGATACTCATATAAACCGTTTCCGCAGTCGGATGATCATAGCGGCCTGTCAGGCACTGCCGGATCGCCTCCCGCTGACGACTTCGTTTTATCATAATACTCTCCCTCATTTCTCCATTAGTCCAAAACAATAATAGGAACTGTTACTGACATTATAATAATACTTTAGTACCAAAATGTCAATCCTTTTTTCAAAATAAACGACATATTTTTTTCCCCGGCTCATAAACTATACAAGACATCAAATACAAAACAGGAGAATTCTTCAATTGAGACGATTTATTACTTATATTTATGAATATGAACAGGGAAACCGCGGACGAAATACCGGGTTCATCCGCACCGATTTGCGCGAAAACAGCTGCCGTATGGAACTTCAGATCCGGGGGTTTGACCGTTTCAAGGGAAAATGTCCGGTCTATCTGACAGTATATGAAAATGGTCTGCAGGCTATACCTGTTACCGAATTATTGCTCACGCAGGGTATGGGAACCTGCAGCTTTACCTGTGAAAATAATCGGATCGGAAACAGTGGTTTTGACGTGCATCAGGCACAAACCCTGACCATTGCCTGTGGCAACGGAAGGTTTCTGACCGGATGCCTTTCTTCCACTCCGGTTCCGGAGGCACTCCGGGGAGAATTTTTAATCTTTCAGAAAAAAGAAGCGGTACCGCCTGCCGCTCAGGCACAGACAGAGCCGGTCATACAGACGCAATCTACAACCGAACCAGAGCGATTCCGTCAGCCGCAAGCCATGCCAGAACCGGCACCCGTCCGCCAGTCACAAGCCATGCCAGAACCGGAACCCATCCGGCAGCCCGAAACTACTCCTCAACCGGAAACGATCCAACAGCCGAAAACAATCCCTCAACCAGAAGCAGTCCGGCAGCCACAAGCCTCTTATCAGAAAGTAGAAATTCAGGATATCCGAAAGCTTCCAAAAAGCAACTGGAATCTGTGCAACAACCGTTTTCTTCTGCACGGTTTTTTCAATTATCACTATCTCATGTTGAAAACGCTGGAAATGAATGGAGAAAAACAACAGTTTCTTGGAATTCCTGGAATCTATGAGCAGCCGGAACGTATGATGGCAATGCTCTTTGGTTTCCCGGAATTTGAGGCAGCAGCCGCAGTATCCTCAGACTCCAAAGACATGACCGGAGTTTTCGGATACTGGATGTGTCCGCTTAATCAGGATTAATCATGCAAAACTGCGCATGATCCCGCCACTTTTGATTAAGCATCATATAATCATGGCAGATACCTTCGTACACGAACCCCACCCGTTCAAGCAGCCGGATACTTGCCGTATTATCCGGAAGTGCCCATGCCATGGCACGGTGAAGTTTTAAATCCCGGAACACCAGATCCATAATAAAACGCAGTGATTCCGTTGCGTATCCGCGATGATGATATGCGCTGGAAAACTTATATCCAACCTCACACTGTTCAGAAAATCCACGCGTAATATGATGTACACATATCGTCCCTATGATACGCTCCGGATGCTCTTTCTCATATACATAAAACCGGAACAGCGTTCCCTGTACTGCCATGTTATACTCAAACAGGAGCATCTGTCTCTGGAACTGGCGGGTATAAAAATTCGGCATCCGGTCCGGCTCAAATTTTTCAAACAGTTCTTTATCCCGCATATAAAAATCCAGTACCGCATCTGCCTGATCCGGCTTTATTATTTTTAAAAGAAGACGTTCTGTCTCATATGCAAATAACATACTTCTTCCTTCCATATGATTTCTATGGTATAGTATTATACTGTAATTAAAAGGTTACTTATCCCCATAATTATCATAACGATTTCAAGGAAGAATGTCTATGACTGATGATGAAAAATTTATGAAAGAAGCCTTAAAACAGGCGAAAAAAGCCTATGCGATCGATGAAGTCCCGATTGGATGTGTGATTGTCCAAAACGGTAAAATCATCGCAAGAGGATATAACCGGCGCAACATTGATAAAAATACGCTTGCCCATGCAGAACTGTCTGCCATCCGCAAAGCAAGTAAAAAAACAGGTGACTGGCGGCTTGAGGACTGCGACCTCTACGTCACATTGGAGCCATGCCAGATGTGTGCCGGTGCAATTGTACAATCCCGTATGCGGCGGGTAATCATCGGTTCCATGAATCCCAAAGCCGGATGTGCGGGATCTGTCCTGAATCTTCTGCAAATGCAGCAATTTAACCATCAGGTGGAAATTACCAGAGGTGTTCTTGAAGAGACCTGTTCTTCCATGCTTTCTGCTTTTTTCCGGGAACTGCGCCAGCGCAAAAAGAAGCCGGCTAAATCTGAATGATCTTCGCCTCGTGATGCATTGCAGGAATGATTTTTTCCATCAGATCTGCAGTGCGCACACGCAGGCTGGACGTATTAATACACGGATGACATCCCACATATTCTCCCTTTAAAACATCTTCATCAATGACCAGCTGCACATGATTTTCAGTATCATTCATAAGCCCCAGCACGCTGACAGATCCCGGTGTGATATCGAGATACTCTTCCATATACGATTCATTAGCAAAAGAAAGCCGGCTTGTACCAAGCTTTTTTGACACATCCTTTGTCACGAGACGTTTATCTCCCACAATCATCAGAAGATAAAATTCTTTTTTATTTGCCGTACACAAAAACAGATTCTTGCATATGGTAGCTTCCAGCACGCGGTCTGCCTCCTCACATGCTTCCATCGTCATCAGAGCTTCATGATCCACCCTGTCATATATAACGCCAAGTTTATCTAAAAAATCATACACACGGATCTCCTTTTCCAGTCTTCCTGACGTATCCGTGGGCCTTCCCTGTTTTTCTTGTATTTTGTACTCATCATACCCCTCTTTTTTGCATTTGTATAGAAATTTCTGCATAGACTAAAACTAAGATGGCTGCTTTTAGAGCCGCAGCCCAACGGTAAGGAGACAAATTATGTGTGGAATTTCAGGCTTTTGCGATTTTTCATTAAACTACTATGACAAAAAACCCTTCTGGGAAACGATCCTTGTACAAATGCACGAAACTTTAAAGCACCGCGGTCCGGATCAGGCGATGATTGATCTACAGCCACATGTGGGGCTGTCACATGCACGCCTTTCCATCCGCGATCTTAAAAGCGGTATCCAGCCTATGACACGTACTTTCCACGGGAAAACCTGTTCCATTGTTTATAATGGAGAAATTTATAATCACCGGGAACTGCTGCCCGAACTGCAGGCAGCCGGATATCGCTTTACCACAACATCAGACACGGAAATCATTCTGTGCGCTTATATGCATTTTGGAAAAAATTTTGTTGAAAAATTAAATGGAATTTTCGCATTTGCAATCTGGGACGATACCAACAGAGAACTGCTTCTCTACCGTGACCGTGCCGGCACAAAGCCTTTGTTTTATACCCAGACCGGAAGCTCCTTTGTTTTTGGATCAGAACCAAAAGCATTATTTTGTCATCCGGATGTCACTCCATCCATTGACAAAAACAGTCTGCAGGAAATTCTGGCGGTCGGTCCGGCACGCACCTCCGGAAACGGAGTATTCACAGGCGTAAAGGAAGTTATGCCGGGACATTATCATATATTCTGTCCGGACGGACAGCACGACATTCTCTACTGGGATCTGCCCTGCCGGGAACATAAAGATTCCTATGCCCAAACCGTACAGACCGTTTCTTTTCTCGTGCGTGACACTGTAGAACGACAGATGGTGTCCGATGTTCCGGTATGCACCTTTCTCTCCGGCGGCATTGATTCTTCGATTGTCACTGCATTAGCCGCCCGCCATATGCAAAAAGAAGGAAAAATTTTAAACACGTTTTCTTTTGACTTCTCTGAAAACGAGAAATATTTTAAGTCCAATGCCTTTCAGCCGGAACGGGATCTTCCTTACGTCAACCGGATGCTGCAATATTGTAAAACATCCCACACCTATTTAGAGTGCAGCCAGGAGGCTCTCTTTGCTGCCCTGTCCGATGCGGTCACCGCCAAAGACCTTCCCGGAATGACCGATGTGGACGCCTCTCTTTTGTATTTTTGTTCCGAAGTCGCCAAACATAATAAAGTAACACTCACCGGAGAATGTGCCGATGAAATTTTCGGCGGCTATCCATGGTTTTACCGACCGGAACTTATGAACCGGGATGGTTTTCCGTGGTCTGCCGATCCTGCTGCACGTACCTCCATTCTTTCCGATGACGTGCTTCGCACGCTGGATCTGGCAGAATATTCTCATGCACGCTATGAGGAAACACTCTCCCACGTTCCGCATCTGGATGGCGAATCCCCTGAGGAAGCCCGCCGTCGTGACATTGGCTATCTGAATATCAAATGGTTCATGCAGACCCTGCTCGACCGCATGGATCGCACCAGCATGTACTCTTCCCTGGAAGCCCGTGTCCCATTTGCCGATCACCGGATCATGGAATATGTTTTCAATGTGCCGTGGCAGATGAAATATCGGAATGGAGTCGAAAAATCCCTGTTGCGGGATGCCTGTGCCGATCTGCTGCCACGGGAACTTCTCTGGCGCAAAAAAAGCCCGTATCCAAAGACATACCATCCGGCCTACGAACAGATGCTGATCAGGCGCATGCGGGAAATTCTGAACGATCCGAATTCTCCGGTACTGCCGCTTCTGGACCGTTCCAAAACAGAAGCTTTCCTTGCCGCACCAAAGGAACTCG
>OGLY01000628.1_pt1 | contig 13545 bp, 10 predicted proteins | sample 1573091 | NCBI WGS metagenome assembly OGLY01 (sample SAMEA2581916, study PRJEB24529) | metagenome | biome: Human gut stool | place: China | collected 2011
TGGTCTAATACTTTTTTTGCCTCTGTAACGATCTCTGGTCCAATACCGTCTCCCGAGATCACACCAATTTGACATTCCATTGCTTTTCCTCTTTTCTACTCTGCTGTTTCAAAGTCTATTACCTATTAATATATAGCAACAGGGCCTTCTTTTCAACTAAAAATCCATTTTACTTTTTCATAAATAATATAATCTGAGATTATAATAGATCTTTTTTATTATTCTGAATTGAAAAAGGAATGCAAAAAGGTGCCGCAAATGCGACACCCTCTCTCATGTTCTTTATGATGCAGATTCTGCTTTTTCTACGTCTGCAATTGCAGCTTTCTGCATTGGAATACGACAGTTTTTGTTGTTTCCGAACTCTACGATAACGGTATCATCTACAATATCAATAATTGTTCCATAGAAACCGGATGTAGTAAGAACGGTGTCTCCCACAGCTACTTCGGAAAGCATCAGGTCTTTTTTCTTCTGCTCCTTCTTCTGTGGACGAATCATCAGAAAATACATAAATCCGAAGATTACTACCAGCCAGATAATCATACCAAACATGCCCATTCCGCCAGAAGCGGAAGCGCTGCTATTTGCTAAAATTGCGCTCATCAATGTTTCCTCCTATATTCAAATACTAAAACCCATTCTACACAACTTCCGTTCTTTGGGCAAGCCTTTTTGGCTTTTTTAGACATTTTTTATACTTGACTGTCCCATCCGGTACAGTTTTTCTTCTTTGTAGGAAGCAAAATTTCCGGCATCGAGAGCATCCCGGATCTCTTCCATCATGGTATTGTAAAAATACAGGTTATGAAGAACACACAGGCGCATGCCAAGCATTTCCTTTGCTTTTAACAGATGCCGGATATAGGCTCTGCTGTAGTGCCGGCATGCCGGACACTGGCAGCCCTCCTCAATCGGACGCATGTCTTTTTCGTATTTCTGGTTAAACAGATTCAACTTTCCTTCGTTGGTATATACATGTCCGTGGCGTCCGTTTCTGCTCGGATATACACAGTCAAAGAAATCGATTCCGCGCGCTACCCCCTCGAGAATATTGGCAGGTGTTCCCACGCCCATCAGATACGTCGGCTTGTTTTTCGGAAGATACGGAACGGTCTCCTCTATGATCTGATACATCTGTTCATGGGTTTCTCCCACTGCAAGTCCGCCAATTGCATACCCATCCAGATCCAGTTCCGAAATTCTCTTTGCATGGTCCGTCCGGATATCCGAAAAAATTGCTCCCTGGTTAATTCCAAACAACAGCTGCTCTTTATTAATCGTATCTTCCAGACTGTTCAGACGCTGCATTTCTTTTTTGCACCGCTCCAGCCAGCGGGTCGTACGCGCAACAGAATCTTCGACATATCTGCGCTCTGCCACACTCGATGGACACTCGTCAAATGCCATGGCAATCGTCGATCCGAGGTTTGACTGGATCTGCATGCTCTCTTCCGGTCCCATAAAGATCTTTGCGCCATCTACATGGGAATGGAAATATACGCCCTCCTCCTTAATTTTTCGGAGTCCTGCCAGGGAAAACACCTGAAATCCGCCGGAATCTGTCAGAATCGGACGATCCCAGACCATAAACTTATGCAGTCCGCCCATTTCTTTGATCAGCTTGTCTCCTGGACGCACATGCAGATGATAGGTATTGGACAGTTCCACCTGACATTTGATCTCTTTGAGATCCATTGTTGAAACAGCACCCTTGATTGCGGCCACCGTTCCCACATTCATAAACACCGGCGTCTGGATATCTCCGTGCACCGTATGAAACACCGCACGTTTCGCACTGCCTTCCTGTTTTAACAACTCATATGTAGCCATTTTCTGTTATTCCTCTTTCTTTTTATTTACTTTCGAATTCTGCGGATCAAAATACCGTTGGACAAAAGTGTGGAATCTATGTAATGTCGTTCAAGCAGAATTTCTCCCTGCGGCACTACCTCGACATCTTCCTCACAGCAGTTAATCAGCACTTCCACATAACAATCCGGAAAATCCACTTTCTGAAACTGGATCACACGCCTGTACGCTGCATAATCATTCGGAAAATGAAAATTACGGCTTTTTAAGAGCGGTTCCTGCCGGCGCAGATGAATCAGTGTAGATATGATCCTGCTGCGCTCTGCATACTTTCCGGCCTCAATATCCGACCACGGCATACATCTGCGGCAGTCCGGATCATAGCTTCCTTCCATGGCAATTTCTGTTCCGTAGTAAATGCACGGACTTCCCGGCATTGCAAAAAGCACAGCAATCTGTGCAAAATATTCATCCAGATTCTTCACATCCGAGCGAAGCCGCTTGGTATCATGCGAATCGAGCAGATTAAACAGCACATCATTGGTCTGCTGCATATAGCTTGTATAGCAGCGGTTGATTGTATACTCAAAGTCTTCATTCGTCAGGCTCTTATCAATCCAGAAATCCTTGATACTTTGTCCAAGCGGATAATTCATTACCGCATCAAACTCATCTCCGCGCAGCCACGGAAGCGCGTTGTGCCAGATTTCTCCGAGAATATAGATATCCGGGTTGATCTCCTTGACCCGCGCATGCAGTTCTTTGCAGAACCTGTGGGAAACTTCATTTGCCACATCCAGACGGATTCCATCGATTCCGTAATTTTCCACCCAGTTGGCACAAATATCTACAAAATATTTGCGTACTTTCGGATTGTTTGTATTGATCTTTGGCATGGAATCAAAAAAGGCAAATGTATAATACTGTTTCTTCTTTGCCGCCTGCCCGTTTTTATCAAACGGCCATTCATTGATCATAAACCAGTCATAATATTCCGACTCCGGTCCCTTTGCAAGCACATCCTGCCACGGTGCGAAATAATATCCGGAATGATTGAACACACCGTCAAGCATTACGCGGATGCCCCGCTTATGCGCTTCCTTCACAAGGTGTTTAAAGGTTTCCTCATCGCCAAAACGCGGATCAATCTTCGTATAATCCGTGGTATCGTATTTGTGATTTGACGGAGCTTCGTTGATCGGTGTCAGATACAGACCGTTGATTCCCAGATTCTGCAGATAATCCAGCTTGTCTGTAATCCCCGCCAGATCTCCTCCGAAACATTCCTCATTGGTCACGCTTCCATGCTCTCTCCACAAAACCACATTCTCAGGATCATTGGAAGGATCTCCGTTGCAGAAACGATCCGGGAAAATCTGATACCATACGGTATCGTTGACCCATGCCGGGGTACGCGGTACATCACAGGGATTCATCCACGGGAAAACAAAGCACTGACGGCTTCTGCCCTCCAGATGCATCTGTTCGCTGCTGACAAACCCGTCTTCAAAATAAAACCAGCTTTCCTCCTCTGTCTGAAGTTCAAAATAATACTTCAGACGCTTGTACTCCGGACGCACGGTTGTGGTCCACCAGATCTGATTTTTTAACCGCTTTTTATATATGATCGGCTCCTTTTTTCCATCCCAGTGCTCCCCGCCGCCTAATATTCCCGCGGCAAACGGATCTCCGAGTATAATGGATACCGATTTTACGTCGTAGCCCGTTTTTATATTGATAATCAGCTCATCCTCATTCAGCGGATAACAGTAATTGTCACTCGCCTGATGATATACTGCGTTAAATTCCATATGTTCCCTCTCTCTTTTTTATGTTTATTTCCTTTAAATATTACCATATCTCTCTTGACTATTCAATGCGATGTTTTTTATAATATCCCTTAGAATATTAACGTTTTTAAGGAGGCATTTATGGCAGGCTCATCATTTGGCAATTTATTTCGTATCGCCACATGGGGGGAATCCCACGGTAAAGGCATCGGTGTTGTTGTGGATGGCTGTCCTGCCGGACTCAGCCTCTGTGAAGAAGATATCCAGAAATTTTTAGACCGGCGTAAACCCGGCCAGTCCAAATTTACCACACAGCGCAGGGAAAGTGACACGGTAGAAATCTTATCCGGTGTCTTTGAGGGAAAAACAACCGGTACCCCGATTTCCATGATGGTCTGGAACAAAGACCAGCACTCTGCGGATTACAGTGAAATTGCCTCCTACTACCGGCCGGGACATGCCGATTTCTGTTTTGACGAAAAATACGGATTTCGTGATTACCGCGGCGGTGGACGCTCCTCGGGGCGCGAAACGATCGGACGCGTTGCCGGCGGTGCAATTGCGATCAAAATTTTAGAGCAGATGGACATCTCCATACTTGCCTACAGTCAGGCAATCGGTCCGGTGTCCATTGATCCTGCCCGGTTTGATCCCGCAGAAATTTCAAAAAACAAGCTGTATATGCCGGATGCAACAGCCGCAGCAAAAGCCAGCGCATATCTCGAAAAATGTTTACAGGAACAAAACTCCAGCGGTGGCATCATCGAATGTCAGATTTTGGGGCTTCCCGTCGGACTCGGTGATCCTGTTTTTGAAAAACTCGATGCGAATCTGGCAAAAGCAATCCTCTCGATCGGTGCCGTAAAGGGCTTTGAAATCGGAGCCGGATTTGGTGCAGCTACCGCTACCGGACTAACCAACAACGATGCATTTTGCATGGAGAATGGACATATCTCCAAGAGAACCAATTATTCCGGTGGCACGCTCGGTGGCATGAGTGATGGCTCGCTGTTATTTTTCCGTGCAGCCGTCAAACCGACACCGTCCATTGCAGCAACACAGCAGACCGTCAACAAAGACGGAAAAGAAATTGAGATCAGTATCAAAGGGCGACACGATCCGATTATCGTTCCGCGTGCAGTGGTCGTTGTTGAGGCAATGACAGCTATCACAATTTTAGATGCGCTCCTTTCCAACATGACCGCAAGACTTGACCGGATTATTGATTTTTACAGACAATAACGTTTAATCACAATAAAAATTGGCAGTGAGGCTACGATGCAACAGCTTCACTGCCAATTTTTTCTTGTTTATTTTTCGTAAAGAAATTCTTCCGGCAATGTAACGTTAAAATCTTTTGCCAGATCCCGGAAATTGTCCGGAGTGATCGTCTGAAGCTTATCCGGTCTCATGGATAACATCTTCACAAGAATTTCTGCCGATTTCTCAGCGGTGTGCATCAGACCGAATGTCAGATCAAAATCTTCGCCTGCTGCGAACATTCCGTGATGTGCCCAAATAGCCAGATCATACTTTTTCATCAGTTCACTTGTTGCAACCGCGATCTCTCTTCCTCCCGGAACCATCCACGGAACAACACCGACACCGTCCGGAAAAACAACCGGACACTCCGTTGCCATCTCCCACAGTTCTCTCGTAAACACTTTATCTTCGAGTGGAAGTACAAATGTGAGTGCAATAATATTGGTGGTATGTGCATGATAGACCACACGGTAATTTGGATTTTGAAGTTTTTTTACTTCGAGATTCATCAAATGACTCGGAAGCTCGGAAGTCGGTCTGCCTCCATTGACCAGCCCCCAGACAATACGGTAATTTTCACCTTTTTCGTCCAGTTCAATCATGCAGATGGAATCTTCCGGCTTAATGATCACATTGCGGAAATACTTACCGCTTCCCGTAACCAGAAAAAACTCGCCGGCAAGATTCGGTACACTTGTGCCAATTGGCTGCCATTCCTTCGCCTTAAAATTCTCTTTTATCAATTCTACTTCTTCCGGTTTTACACGATAAGAAAGGTTTCCACCATTTCTCTCATGCCATCCCTGCTCCCATCCGTCGTTCGCCATACGGATAAATCCTTTTACAAATTCTGCATCTATAAATTTCATGTTCGTTTCCCTCTTCTCTGTAATTTTCAGGTATTCACAAATCCCCGTCTAATTTGCTATATGCTATTTTTTCAGCTATGCTCTCTTTACTAACACTTCGCGCTCATATTTTTCAATCTCATCATAGAAATGAAGATCATCACACACGCCTTCCCTACGGCAGTATTCTTCCCAGACTTCTCCGATCGGGAGCATTTTCACAGCCTCATTCATCACCATGAGTTTCCCCATCTGATTGGTATCCTGAAGTTCCTTTAACATCTCATTCGGTGTGCACAGAGCCATCAGAAGTGCTTTCTGCCAGCTGCGGAAACCGGTTGCAAGTGCTGACACACGGTTAATGCTTGCATCAAAGTAATCTAATGCCATGTAAACACGGTCTAATGCGTGATCTCTTACGATCTCTTTTGCCATCTCTTTTGTCTCATCATCCAAAATCAGCACATGGTCGGAATCCCAGCGCACACCCCTTGTAATGTGAAGTGCAAATTCTGGGTAAAAACAGAGCATTGCCGGGATCTTATCGGACACATACTCTAACGGATGATAATGTCCGTTGTCCATAAGCGGCATACATCCATCGTGCAGTGCCGCAAAGCTCAGCGTAAACTCCGCAGAACCTACCGTATAAGACTCCACACCTATTCCAAACACTTTTGATTCCACACACGGTTTTACAAGATTTTTATCATACGGCTCTGAGAGGATCTGCTCGATCGAATCCTTATAGCGGAGACGCGGTCCCATACGGTCTGCCGGAACATCCTTAAATCCATCACCGGTCCAGATGTTCATCACACACGGCATTCCGGTCTCTTTCGCAAAATATTCCGAAATACGGATACATGCTTTTCCGTGGTTGATCCAGAACTTTCTCGTCTCCTCGTCCGGGCTTGATAAGGTCAATCCGTCCTTTACTTTTTCATGGGAGAAAAATGTAGGATTGAAGTCAATTCCCATGTTGTGTTTCTTTGCAAATTCTACCCATTTTGCAAAATGCTTTGGCTCTAAGGCATCGCGGTCTGCAAATTCTCCCGATCCAAAAATCGCATAAGATGCATGGATATTCAGCTTTGCCGTTCCAGGCATCAGTTTCATTGCCTCTTCCATATCTACCATGAGCTGTTCCGGTGTCTTCGCACGTCCCATATAATTTCCGGTTGTCTGGATTCCTCCGGTCAGTCCTCCGTCATTATCAAACCCGATCACATCATCAAGCTGCCAGCAGTGCAGTGATACCGGAACCTTTTTCAATATCTCAATTGCCTGATCTGTATCCACACCTAATGCTGCATATTTTGCTTTTGCTGCTTCGTAACCTGTCATATTTTACTTTTCCTTTCTATTCTGTATCCTGATTACTTGTAAAAATATTTATTTCAAACGACTCTGCAATACATGCCCTTGCTGCCTTTAGGTCTTTTAGTTCCCCCGCCGCGATCATCTGTGCAGCAAAGTTTCCGACTGCTGTTGCCTCTGTCGGCCCCGCATATACGTTTTTCCCTGCATACTCTGCCGTCAGTTCATTTAAATAATGTGCGTTTGCCCCGCCGCCGACAATCTGTATTCTGGAATAATCAATACCTGTCAGTTTTTCTATTTCCTCTGCCGTTTTTGCATAATACTTTGCAAGGCTGTGATAAATGACCGCGGCTAATTCACCAATTGTCTGCGGAATCTGTTCCCCTGCTTCTTTGCATGCCGATTTTACTTCCGCTGTCATATTTTCCGGTGCAAGAAATCTCGCATCATTGACATCTACAAAGGATCTGATCGTTTCTTTTGATGCAAGTGCACAAATTTCTCCAAATCCCATATCCGGTGCGCTTTCTTTTTTCACTGACTGTATCATCCATAATCCCATGATATTTTTCAGATAGCGGAATCTGTAATCATAACCGCCTTCATTTGTCATGTTATGCTGCATACTGACTTTGCTGCAATCTGCCTCTTTTAACTCTGTTCCCATCAATGACCATGTGCCGGAACTGATATAAAGTGCATGCTCCTCCTGCGTTGGAACTGCCATCACCGCAGAAGCAGTATCGTGCGTTGGCGGAAGAACTACTTTACAATCAAATCCAACCCTGTTTTGAATATCTTCCGTCAGTCTGCCTAATTCATATCCCGGATTTTGAATTTTATGGAAAATTCTTCGAGGATATCCAAGCATATCTATCAATTCAATATCCCAATCTTTTGTCACAGGATTCACAAGCTGGGTCGTTGTCGCATTTGTATATTCCTGTACCTTTTTCCCAGTTAATAGAAAATGAAAATAATCCGGTATCATTAACATACTTTTTGCCCACTCAAGCTGCCCCGGCTGCTGCTCTTTGACTGCCATCAGCTGATAGATCGTATTGAAAATCTGTTTCTGTATTCCAGTTCTTCCGTATAAATCGTCTTCCGGTATAAACTCATATACTTTCCTGTCCATATCTTCCGTCCGTCTGTCCCGGTACGCCACTGCATCCCCGATACGTTCATCATTTTCATCCAGCAGAACAAAATCGACTGCCCATGTATCAATACCCATACTATATGGGATTTTTCCTACCATGGCACATTTTTTCATCCCAGTCAGAATCTCTTGAAATAACTGGTCCACATCCCATACTTTGTGACCATTTTTTTCAATCATGCCATTTGGAAAACGATATATCTCTTCCAAAACAATTTTGCCGTTCTCCAGGTGCGAAAGCATATGCCGTCCGCTTGAAGCACCGATATCCACAGCCAGATAATATTTTGTATTCATCCCTTACTCCTTTCCTTCTCTTTTGCTGAATTTAAGATATCAAAAATAAGGACAGTTTTTTAGGCTCTTATTCGACCAAAAAACTGTCCTTATTTTCCATTTTACAAAGTATACTAATGAACGATCCGATACTTTTGTGATATCATTTCATAATTCATCCACATTCACGAACGTGTCGTGCGATGAACAATCCGGTATTTCCGCGGTGTCATCCCATACCGTTCCTTAAACTGCCGGAAAAAATAGCTCTGATTCTCATAGCCGACATCTAACGCGATCTCCTCGACGGAAAGGTCTGTCTCGGCAAGGAGATGTGCGGCTGTCTCAAAGCGCTTATGCTGTAACAATTCCTGAAAAGTATATCCGGTCTTTTGTTTAATCAGTTTGCTCAATACAGTCATGGACTGATGCGTATCCGCAGCGATCTTTGTCAGATTCGCATTTTTGCAGTCACTGTTAATGTACCGGAGCACCGCCTGTACCACTGTTTCTTTATAATCCATCGAAGAATTAACAGATACAAAAATACAAGTCCCATGGAATACTGATTGATCGCATCCTCATTTGCATGTTCGTGCAGCATGGAGACGATCATATTTTCCATAAGATTTTCCACCTGCGGATCTTCCTGCAGCTGGAACAGCAGGTAATGTGAAACGGGATCTTTCTGCCGGAACGCACCGACAATAAATTCCGCCAGTACATTTTTCTCATGCAGCATGGAGAGCGGGATTTCAAAAAACTCCGGTAGCGCAATAAAATTGATCCCGATATCCTCATATTCCGCCCGCCGGATCGCATGACGCACCTGCTGGTTTAACATCAGCACATCTCCCTTGTGAAGGGTCAGCTCTTTTCCCTCAATGATATGTGTGATGTTTCCCTGCACCACATACATCATCTCAACATAATTGTGCCTGTGCTCCGGGAATTCCACAAAACGGCTGTGCGGGCGCACCGTGAAGAGCCGTCCTCTCTCTAACAGCAGTTCCCGGTCGATCTCACTGATCGAATCTTTCGCATATAACTGTTTTTCGATGTTTCCCTGTCCTGACTGATACTTCTTTTCTTCTTCTGATATGAGTTTCAGTTCCTGTAAAAGCTGTTTGCGCATGCGCTTGATTTCCTGTCTTCTAAAATCTTTTTATAGTGACTCCAGCAGTCCGTTGATCCCGTCTTTTTCAAAAATATCCTTATAATATGCAACTTCCCCCTGGATCAGCTGGTCGATCACCTGCATGCCGAGAAGCTCCACAGGCGCCTTGTCGTCCGTCATGATATAATCTCCCGCCTCATACACACTGCTGGTGTCTGCCACATGAAGCATCATATCGCGCAGATCGGAATGTCCGGTCTCATTTGCGTTATTCTCTAATGTCTTTACCATGTCTGCATTGGAGGAAGCATACAGCTCCCGGTTTGTGGAACCGTCCACATCCACGGTCACGATATGGTCAAATACGGATGCAATGGTATCCGACAAATACTGGTTGATATTGCCCTCATTGTTTCCGCGCATATTCATGTTTACGACCATCACGCCGTTCTCGTTTAAATGCTCTTTGACCATCGTAAAAAATTCGACCGATGACATCTGAAACGGGATGGTGATATCCTGGTAGGCATCCACCATGATAACGTCATATTTCTCGTCGATCGCCTGTAAATATGCCCTGCCATCATAGGTCGTCACTTTGACATCGTCCGGCAGGGAAAAATATTGTCTGGAAAGCGCCGTGATCTTATCGTCGATCTCCACGCCCTCGATTGACATATCACCGAAATATTTTTTACACTGGGTCGCGTAAGTTCCCATTCCAAGGATCAGAACATTCATATCCTCTGCCTTTTTATCCGGTATCATGAGCGGCGCCGCCATCGCATAATCGTAATACATTCCGGTCAGACCGCCGTCTTTCATGTAGAGTGACTGCACACCGAACAGGACATTCGTGGATAAGATCACGCGCCTGTCATCCTCGGAGACCTGTAAATAATTATAAATGGATTCCCCTTCGTAACTTAAGTCATTCTGCCAGAATGCAAAAGAATCCGAATAGCCAAGTCCACAGCAGAGTACGAAAATAACTGCCGATACTGCCACCTTCTTCTGTCCCCTGTGGCTGCTCAAAAAATACACTGCGGCTAATGCGATCAGAATTCCCGCAAAAATGAGAAACGTGATAGAGGTTCCGACTGCCGGAATCGTCACAAAAGTCGGCACAAATGTTCCGATAATGCTTCCGATCGTGTTGAATGCTCCCAGCGTTCCGACCGTTTTTCCACTGTCGTCAAGACTGTCCACCGAGTATTTCACAAGGGATGGCGTCACTGTGCCGAGTAAAAACAGTGGGAATACAAAAATCACCATACATGCCACAAATGCGGCAATAATGAGGAAATTGCTGCTGACGGTAAAGATCAGCAGTGCCGATATTCCAAGGATAATGTATTTTCCGACGACCGGTATCAGTGCGATCCAGATCGCAGCGATCAGTATTCTGCGGTACAGTTTGTCCGGGTCCGGCGACCGGTCCGCACTTTTTCCTCCATAAATATTTCCAAGCGCCATTGCGATCATGATCGTTCCGATGATGATCGTCCACACGATCTGCGACGAGCTGAAATACGGCGCCAACAGCCTGCTCGCACCCAGTTCTACTGCCATCACGGACATTCCGGCAAAAAATTCCGTGAGATACAAAAACAGCTTATTTTTTAAAATTCCTGACTTTTCCATAATTCTCCTTTCTTTTTCCCCTCTAGTATAGCTCATAAAGTGGACTCCAAGTCAAGTTTTTTATCCCGCATCAGGATTTTTCCCCAATCATTACCCTGCATCTCTTTTTATAAAATGCGATTCCATATTTCAGAATCTTTTCCACACCATCCTCTTCAAGAATGTCTATATAATTGTTCCCACCGATCTGTTCTAACGCAGACTGGCATGCCGTTTCCAAATCTCCATCCTGTGCATACTTAAGTTCCAGAATGATTCCCATTTCACCGTCATCCGTCTCGATCACAATATCACTGTAACCATCGCCTGATTCTTTATTCGAAGAAACACTCCACGATTCCTCATACCCGAGAATTCCAAGTAAGATACCGTGATAAAAGTTTTCTTTCATCTTTTTTCTCACAAAAGTATCCCGGATACTGATGGCCCGCCGCAGATAATCACACAGGCATTTTTCTATCGTTTCTGTTTCTCCGTTTCTTAATGCTTCACAGAATGTATTTAACAGCACGCCATTCTTCGGTACATTTTCTTTAAAAAAATCCATAATCTGGTCTGTAAAAATCTTCCGGATCTCCATATTCGGAATCACCAGCTGGAACGTATCCCCCGCTGCCCGTCCTATTTGTGTAAGATATCCTGTTGTAAATAATACACTCCATAGATTGTCAATACTGTCATACATTTCTTTATAAGTCAGTTCCTGATGGATTTCTTTCTCGATCACTTCACCTGCAACAAGCCGCTCTATCTCACGCCTTAGCGTTACTTTATCCGATTCCCTGATAAATCTTTTGACCGCCTCATTGCTGCTTGTATTTGACCAGTAATTTTTAGGCTCTGCCAGCGGATCCGCCCGCAGCGTGTCCACATAATTGATTACATCCCATGGACAATAAACTTCTGCTTTTCCGAACTGATATCCGTCATACCACTCCCTAATATCCTCGTAATGATCGGAAAGTTCATAGTATTCCAGCATCTCCCTTACTTCTTCATCGGTAAATCCGAAATACTCGTCAAACTGTACATCTGCAATGGAAAGAACTTTCAGATTATTCAGTCCTGTAAAAATACTTTCCCTGGAAATGCGCATACATCCAGTCAGCACCGCAAATTTCAGGCTGTCATTTGTCTTAAGCGCATACTCAAACAGGTTGCGGATAAAGATAACCATCTGATCATAATATTCCCGTTCAAGTGCTTTTGCCAGTGGAACATCATATTCATCGATCAGAATAATTACTTTTTTCCCATAATGCTTTTCAAGAAGTTCGGAAAGCACTTTTAAACTGCTGCATAGTGTTCCCTCATCCACATCCGTTTCAAGTAATGCCGTATATGCTTTTTTATCATATTCCGTGAGCCTGCTGCTTTCTAACAGATATTGAAACCTTCTTGCCTCCCCTTTGATAAGCTGGACCGTCATCTCTATTGCTTTTTCATAAGTCTGCGCATTGATTCCTTTTAAAGAAACAGATATCACCGGATATTTTCCCATGTACTCTTCACACAGCCTGGTTTCTTGTGCAATCTTTAAATGCTTAAAAATTTCTTTATTTCCGTTTATGTCAAAGAATTTTTTTAACATACTCATATTCAGGGACTTTCCAAATCGCCTTGGACGGGTAAAGAGTGTGACTTTTGCCCAATTTTCCAGAAGTTCTTTGATCAAATATGATTTATCTATATAATAAAATCCAGCTGACTGTATTTCTTCAAAATTTTCTATTCCAATCGGTAATTTTTTCTTCTCATTTTTCATTTCAACACCCCAAATAGATTTTTACATTTTTGTTTTCATATAACCCTATCTCTCATCGGGATCAGGATCTTTAAATCAAACCAGTTCTCTTTTGTATCAATGCTGACCGCACCGTCATATTTGTTGACCGTATAGCGGATACTTTTGAGTCCGTACCCGTGATATTCTTTCTCTTTTTTGGTCGTGACCAGTTTTCCCTCCTGATATTCCAGATTTCCTTCATAATAATTTTCAAACCGGAGGAGCAGAAAATTTTTCTGCTTGGAAACCGTCACATGCACGAGCCGCTTCTCTTTATCCGGTATTTTCAGTTCACACTCAATCGCATTATCGAGCGCGTTTCCAAAAATGCTGCAGATATCCATTACATCCATAAAATCAAGCAGTGTGCCGTCCGCAACACAGGTAAACGTGATCCCATGTTTCGCACAGTATAGGCTTTTGGTAGTGAGCACCGTATCGAGCACTTTGTTTCCGGTCTTATTCTGTGCCTCATACTGTCTTATCTCATCCTCCATGCGGTTTAAATATTCTTCGCGTTTTTT
>OGLY01000652.1_pt1 | contig 13274 bp, 11 predicted proteins | sample 1573091 | NCBI WGS metagenome assembly OGLY01 (sample SAMEA2581916, study PRJEB24529) | metagenome | biome: Human gut stool | place: China | collected 2011
CAGCGGTGCAATTAGATTTTGAGAACGGCAAGGCAGAGGTCATTTTGCTTGCCGATTGGGATACAGTGAAAACAAACAAATTTGCAAGCAGAGCAATCGCCTATCTTCTGAACTGTGAGAACGAAAAATTACCCAAGGAAATAATGGTGGCCTTTGAATAACGAGGGAGTGAGATACATGGAACAATTATTGATTATTGAAGATGATATAGGGTTGAATCAGGGTTTAAGTAAAGCACTGAAAGCAGATGACCGTCAGATCATTTCCTGCCAAGACCTAAAAGCGGCGAAGGAACAGCTGCTTTGCGGCGGTGTATCCCTGATCCTGCTGGATATCAATCTGCCGGATGGCAGTGGGCTTGAGCTGCTCCGGGAGGTCAAGGAAAACATGCCCGGGGTTCCTGTTATTCTGCTGACTGCCAATGACACCGATCTGGACATCGTAGACGGACTGGAGAGGGGCGCTGATGATTACATTACCAAGCCCTTTTCTCTTTCGGTTTTGCGGGCAAGGGTGAATACCCAACTGCGAAAGCAAGCGTCAAACCATAAAAATGCGCCGTTCCATATGGATCTATTTCACTTTGACTTTGAGGCTATGACCTTTTATGTGGGAGATTCAAAAGTTGAATTGAGCAAAACAGAACAAAAATTACTGCGTCTGCTTGTTGAAAACCGAGGCCGAACCATGACCCGTGGAAACCTTGTCGACCGGATCTGGACAGATGGCGCAGAATATGTGGATGAAAATGCTTTGTCTGTTACGATCAAGCGTCTAAGGGATAAGCTTGGCGCACAGAAATACATTAAAACCATCTACGGAATCGGTTATAGCTGGGTGACAAAAGATGAATAAAACCGGCATTGTGATCATACTGCTATGTTTTCTGGCGGCGATAGCTGCTGTATTATGGGAGTGGAGGAAGATCAGAAAAACGATGGAAGAAATCGAAAGGATGCTGGACGCTGCCATGACCGGCTCCTTTTCTGAAACCAATTTTGATGAAAGCCGGCTGTCTGCTTTGGAAACAAAGTTTGCACACTATCTTTCCGCAGCAGAAGCATCTTCTCGAAATGTAGCGCAGGAAAAAGACAAAATCAAAACCTTGATTGCGGACATCTCCCACCAGACAAAAACGCCGATTGCAAACCTGCTGTTATACAGCGAGCTTCTGATGGAGGAAACTATGCCTGCATCGGCGAAGGCAAATGTGGAGGCGCTGTACAAACAATCGGAAAAGCTGCGATTTCTGATCGATTCTCTCGTAAAGCTTTCCAGACTGGAAAACGGGATCATTTCACTCTCCCCTCAGCAAGCAGCGCTGCAGCCGCTGCTTGAAAGTGTGGTAGAACAATATACTGCCAAGGCTTCTGAAAAAGGATTGTCTTTGCAAATGCAGGATACAGATGCTTTTGCTGTATTCGACTTCAAATGGACAGCGGAAGCGCTGGCGAATATCGTAGACAATGCCATCAAATATACAGAGCATGGCACCATTACTATTTCTGCCGTAAGCTATGAAATGTTTGCAAGGATCGATATATCGGATACCGGTTCAGGCATACCGGAAACTGAGCAAGCGAAGATATTTGCTCGCTTTTACCGCTCAAATAGTGTGCAGAAACAAGAAGGGGTCGGCATCGGCTTATACCTTGCCCGACAGATCATATCCGGCGAGGGCGGTTATATCAAGGTTGCTTCCGTTCCGGGAAAAGGAAGTACGTTTTCCATATTTCTGCCGAAATAACAACAATTCTATCAAAACTGTTAGATTTCATTTTCCGCCGGAAAGAATGTGGAAAGATTCCTATGCGATAATCTGTATGTATCAAAGGATCATTTCCTTTCATACATACAGATTTTTTCATGGAGGTACTCATTTATGGAAGTTTTACAGGCAAAAAACCTGAAAAAGATTTATGGCTCCGGCAATAACGCAGTTCATGCGTTGGATGGAGTTGATTTAAGTGTAAAGAAGGGCGAATTTGTTGCAATTGTCGGCACATCCGGCTCCGGCAAATCCACGCTGCTGCACATGCTGGGCGGGCTGGATCGCCCTACAAGCGGCACGGTTATGGTGGACGGACAGGATATTTTCTCCCTGAAGGAGGAAGCGCTGACCATCTTCCGCCGCAGGAAAATCGGCTTTGTGTTCCAAGCATATAATCTTGTTCCGGTGCTGAATGTGTATGAAAATATTGTTCTACCCATTGAGCTGGACGGTGGCAAGGTCAATAAGGATTTCGTACAGCAGATTGTACAGACACTTGGGCTGGATGATCGTCTGGATGCGCTGCCCAATCAGCTCTCAGGCGGTCAACAGCAGCGGGTAGCCATTGCCCGTGCGCTGGCGGCAGCACCCGCTATCATTCTGGCAGATGAACCCACCGGCAATCTGGATTCCAAAACCAGCCAGGATGTATTGAGCCTTTTGAAAGTCACCAGTCAAAAGTTCGCCCAGACAATCGTAATGATCACTCACAACGAAGAAATTGCGCAGATGGCAGACCGCATTATCCGTATCGAAGATGGTCGGATCGTCTCCCAGAACTAACGGGAGGTGGCTACGATGAATGTCAAAAATCGAAAATGTATTCGAAAACTCAGCTTAAAATCTCTTTATGCAAACCGTCGTCGCAATCTGATCGCCATTTTTGCCATTGCGCTGACAACGCTGCTATTTACGTCCATGTTCACCATTGTCTTGTCGTTGAACGCCAGTTATGAAACCTACCAGTTTCGGCAGGTAGGCGGCTATGCGCATGGCACCTTTAAGGATGTTTCCCCCGAGCAGGCGGAACGCATCGCTGCCCACCCAAAGGTGAAGGCTACGGGGGCACGGAAGGTAATCGGTATCACTGCGGAGGGGGTCTTTGCCAAAATACCGGCAGAGATCAGCTACATGGATGCCAACTGCACTAAATGGAGCTATGCAACCCCTACTACCGGACGGATGCCCGAAAGCGGCAAAGAGGTAGCCATGGATACGGCAGCGTTGCAGCTGCTTGGTGTAACGCCGGAGCTGGGCGCCGAGGTCACGGTTTCCTATTCCATTACGGACAAGGATCAAACCGCCTTTACTGTAACAGATACCTTTACGCTGGTGGGCTATTGGGACTATGATGAACTAATGCCTGTTCATTACATCAACATCAGCCGTGATTACGCAGATGACATCGAAGCGCAGGCAGTGAAAACAGGTTTACAGCCTTTCCGCACCGATTTGAATGTCATGCTGGTCTCCGGCACAAACATTCAAGGACAGATGGAGCAGGTAGATACCGATCTTGGTTACACATGGGACAGCTATACCGATCCCAACAGCGTCCGAATCGGCGTCAATTGGGGATATACCTCATCCCAGCTGGAGTCACAGCTCGATCCAGAGCTGATGGTCGCCATAGCAGCTTTTTTGCTGCTGGTGATTTTCACGGGGTATCTTATCATCTATAACATTTTTCAGATCTCTGTTGCAGGGGATATCCGGTTTTACGGACTTCTGAAAACCATTGGCACAACGCCTCGGCAGCTCAAACGTATCATTCGCCAGCAGGCACTTCTGCTTTGTCTGATCGGCATTCCGGCGGGGCTGCTGTTGGGCTATGGCATTGGCGCTGTTCTGGTGCCTGTTGTCTTGCGCTCCACCCAGTTGGAGGTGGGCATCACTACCATCAGCACCTCGCCTGTGATCTTTGTTGGCTCCGTGCTGTTCGCCTTGTTGACGGTGCTCTTGTCCTGTTCCAAGCCCGGAAAAATGGCAGCTAAGGTCTCTCCGGTGGAGGCTACCAAATATACGGATGCGATGCAGACCAAGAAAAAACGGCGCAGCATCCGGGGAGCAAAGCTCCATCAGATGGCCTTTGCCAATTTGGGACGAAACAAGAAAAAGACGGTACTGGTGGTGGTGTCTCTGGCACTGTCAGTGACACTGTTCAATGCGCTGTGTGCCTTTGTGGGCGGCTTCAGCATGGAGAAGTATGTATCCTTCATGACCTGCGCCGATTTTATCGTCAGCACGCCCGACTATTTCCGTTACAACCCGGCAGATGAATTCATCACGCCGGAACAGATCGAAGAGATCGCAGCAAACACAAAGTCCAGTCTTTCCGGCACGGGATATGCTGTGCGAAAACCCGTATATCTTTGGATGACGGAGGATGCTCTGCGGCAGGACTATGCAAGGTACGAAAGCGCCGAGCAGTTGGACAGCCATATGAGCCGCATGGAGCACCGGGGCAATATGGTGATGGGAGATACCAGAATCGAGGCTCTGGATAACAGTCTGTTTGACAAGCTGCAAGTGTTCGACGGAGATATTTCTCCTATGCTGGAGCCAAACAATAACGCTATTGCCATTGCGGTTTCCTTAGATGACTACGGTAATCTGCCCAATCCTGAATACTACCCCAAGGTGGGAGACACGATCACCGCCACCTATGCGGACGATGTGAAATATATCGACAGCCGCACCGGGGAACTCCGCACCGAAGATACACCGGAGGAGTACCTTCAGGAAAAACTGTATGGAGCCAGAGATGTAGCGTACACGGTCTGCGCCTTGGTAGAGCTTCCGTATTCCATGAGTTATCGTTATGGTGGTATTGGATATGAGACAGTTTTGTCTGTGGATACCGCACAGAGGGACAGCGGTGGTGCGGCCATTCCGATGCTCTACCTGTTCGACACAGCAGACGAAGCTGACGAGGCCGAAGCAGAGCAATATCTATCGAAGCTCACTGCCGGTGAGTTTTCACCCTTGATGTATGAAAGCAAGGCCACGGCTCGCTCTGAGTTTGCTCAGTTCCGGCAGATGTTCCTTCTGATAGGTGGTATCCTCTGTGCTATCATCGGGCTGGTGGGACTCTTAAATTTCTTCAACGCCATGATGACCGGTATTCTTTCCCGCCGCCGTGAATTTGCTGTGCTTCAGGCTGTAGGAATGACGAACCGGCAGCTCAAAACCATGCTGATCTACGAGGGGTTGTTTTACGCAATGTCTTCTGTAGCGGCGGCCTTTATTCTGTCGCTGGCGGTGGGACCTCTTGCAGGAAAAATGCTGGGCAGTATGTTCTGGTTCTTTGAGTATCGATTCACCATTCTGCCTGTCTTGCTGACAATTCCGGTATTTCTTTTGCTGGGGTGGCTGATTCCTTGCATGATGTATGACAACGCAGCGAAATGCAGCGTTGTAGAGCAATTAAGGGATGCTCAATAACTGTTAAGCAAAAAACGGCCCTCTGCCAAGGAAAAGGCAGAGGGCTGAGTTTTAATCTAAGGGTTTACATTCAGTTACAGTTTTTAGATAAATTTCGGGGTTTCCGTTCAAAACAAGGTCTGCATATCCAATCGGGTCATTGTAGATTAGATAGTCCAGCTCTGACCGCTGATACATATTGTCAGCAACCTCTTTCTCCACGGCTATTGTATCAATAGCAATCATACTGCCATCTAAGAATTTCAGTTCCACACAGGCATTATCCATGTTGAACTCACAAGAAATCAACCTATCCATAAGAAACCTCCACTTTGCTGGATGTTAGATCATCCCAAAATATTTGAATGCTTCTCGGATTGCTTTCTCTTTTTCCGGTGGACACTGGGGCTGTCTGGAATCCTCGGACTTCGGCAGATTATAGTTCTTACCAACCCCAATCCCACATTTTCGTTTAATCTGTGAGATATAGAGGTTGGACACCTTTAACCCGGTATGCTCCAACACATACTCCTTGATCTGCGGATAGGTTGCCCCATCCTGAAATTCGGACATATCCATATCTTCCAAAGAGAACTCAACCCGAATCTTTTTCGAGTCGACCTCACCCTTGGAAAGCAAGGCAACCGTCTCCACATGCGTACAAATTCAAATTATATCCCCACAAAACTATGGATATCTGGACAATATTTTTACAGTACTAATACCGTTCGTGCAGCCTTTTCCCACAAAATCATGGATGGTACTAATTTTGCACCATACTAATTGTGCAACAGCCTATGGCACAATTACTTTTTTCCATTACTTCAGTATCATTATCTTCTTCCATCTTTTCCGCTTCTAACGATTGATACTCCTGTTTCAATCCTCGTAATAATTCTTCCTCACTCGACAAGTACAGCTTATAATTTGACACAAAAATCTGCGTCTTATCAAGAGGCTAGTGCTACCGCTTATTGAGAATAATTTCTTGCTTATTAACAAATAACCGAGCATTTATATTCCAACTGTCTTGATAACCTCCAACAATAATTAATATAGGTTCTGGACATTTTAGTTTTTGGTCTTGAGATAAAACTATCATTTGATTTTTATCAATATTACTTGGTGCCGACGATGCATTTGGATGATAGTGCCACTCTCCTAAATAATACTGGCCTTGGTCCCATGCCAAGTCTAAAATTCTTTTCAATCCATCTATACCCCTATAAAAAGTACACTTTGAATGTCTAGAATTTTTGGGTGGTGGTGTTATTTGCAAAATGTTGGCTATTGCTTGGTTGGAAGAATAATTTCCAATTAAAATGCCCCCTGTTTCATAAGGATTAGAAATAGCACAATAATAAAGCATTTGTTCATAAGCCTTTGTGTCGAACTTTACAGTATATGATTGATTCTTATCTTGAAAAAGCAAATTATCCATTCTCTCTTTTCTCCACCACCTCATAGCTTTCAAATATCCCATCGCTCTCTTTTTGCTCGTAAATGAGTGAAAGCGTCTTTTGAGATTTTGATATAATGTAATTTTCAATTACCTTCACGGAAGTTGCAGCAGCAATCCAAATATCATCACTTCTTCCAGGAAAAGTCGGATGCCAGCAACCAATTCCATTCCTTGGTAAGTCGTAATCATCATATAAGACTTTTTCTGCCTGTAGGTACGGGGAAATCAAATCATAAAAAGCATTAAAATTAAAAGTGTTACCATTCATCAGTGTAACATATAATCGTTTTGCACCCAATCCAACAGAGACTGAAGCTATAATATGGGTTCTCTTAAAATTAGTTCTTTGAAGAATATCAAGTACATTATTTTCCCCAGTACAATCAACAATAACATCATATCTATCCAAATCAATATTTGTTTTAAAAGAGTCATCATTTGAAAGAGTATCATTTATAACTTTAACATTTGCGTGTGGATTTAGGGAGTTAAGATAATTACATACCGATAATTCTTTAAATTCACCAATATTATTTAGATTTAAGATATGGCGGGATAAGTTCCCGACTTCAAATATATCTGAATCTGCAATAGTAATATTATATACTCCTGCTCTTACAAATATTTCTGCGATTGATGCTCCAATGCAACCTGCTCCAATGAGCAATATTCTTTTTCTTAGTAACAAGTCGCTCATTTTACCTCGTTGAGATATTTCGTGTTGGTTCCAGTTTTCTGAAACAATCCAATCCAATTTTGCATTTTTAGTGAATACCTCACATCTATCACGCATCCACCATCCCTGTTGATTATTTCTGAATCCTTTTGCTGTCCTTTTGCCATATGATACAGTCGGTAAATACAGAGCTTTCCAAGAAATTATCTCGGGGTCTCCACCAAAAATTCGGGGAACAGGGAAACCAATTAAAAGCAAATGCCGTTTTCCGTCCCGAATTTTTGAGACAATATTTTGAAGGATACACATTATATTAATATGTTGTTTTTCACAGGCAACTAACAATTCGCCAAATGTTTCTGGTGCTTGCCACTCATTAACAACTGGGATCTGATTCATAAGTATCCACGGGGCAATAATTGGAGGTGATATAGTTGTTTTTGAAAGATATTTTCCCCATTCTGTATAATGCTGGATGTTGTTACTTAGCGATTTAAACACCTTAACATAGTATACAAATGGTTTACTTTTATACACATCTAATTCTGCTATTCCATACCGACATTCGACACTCTCCCATTGCATGAAGGTAACCACATCTTCCGAGAAAGCAAACTGCATTTCTAAAATATTGCTCATAGAAAATTCGGGCAGCTCAAATGGCTCGCTTTCTGTAACTAATTTTCCTTTTGCCGCTAGCTCTAGCCAACAAATTGCTCGTTTTGCATGATACAACAAGCGTTCATCTACACTATATGGTTCCGATTGATAATTAGGTATTGTACTCACCTCAAGGCATAATGCTCCTTTTCTCCACAATCCGTTTCTTTCAATTTTGGAGTTGTTAGCTTGATGATACAATGTAACCGTTATACTGTTTTCGACGTCTGGATATACTTTAATTTTTCCCTTTGGGTATTCGGATCCAACAACGAAAAACCATTGAGATTTCTGAGGGAAATATGGTGTTTCACATTCAATCACAATACTTAAGTGTAAATACCAAACATTTAATTCATTATCAAATTGCCACTCATCCATTATCTCAACTTGAGATAATGAATCTAAAGCCCTTCGAGCCTGATTTAATTTATCAAGGATTTGTTTTGACTCCATCTATGCAAATCTTCCTTCTGGAATGGCTGCCGATTTTTCAGTACGGGTTGTAAATCCCGTTGAAGAATTAGATTTTGATGGCTTTGGAGCTGGTGGAAATTCATTACCAAATAGCTCTCTCCATTTGCAAACACTATCATATAATTCTTCACAATCAAAAGCTTCACGAGCTATTTTAGCAGCATCACAAACCGTATCGTAGAAATCAGAATATTCTTCATCTGTAATTCGTGCAAAAACATCATGTTCAGGAACGCCTCTATCAGCCAAAAAAGGTTTATTAGTGTATTGGGAAACGATATTTTCAAGAGTTAATACAACACCTTCGGCAACACTTTTAATATCATCTGGACAACAATCACCAATAAAATGTTCCAACGGATAACTCTTGGGATGTTTCATATCTGGATATTGTGTTTTGCGCCACCACTTCAATGCCTTAACAACATTTATATAGTGGGTATTGCAATTCTTGTTTTTTTCAACCGTCCATCGAATTTGCTCAAGTGGATGTGTTTTATCCCATTTTTCCGCTTCACGGTCAGGAATTAGCAACGGTTCGGATTTCCATTGAGGTTCGTTATCTGATTTATAAAATATGTTATATGCACTTTTAAGTAAGTCGTTATTGAACGATTTTGTAAGTAACTTTTGTTGAAAATCTTCAATTGTATATTCCGAAATAATCGTCTCATCTTGAAGTACTCCTGTTTCGCTTTCACCAGGTGCAGAAGTAGGTACGATATCCAAATCAACATAACTTAAACTTATACCAATTGACCTGCCTTGAATTCTATATTTGTCTTTATAATGTTTTTCTAAAAATGGAACAAATAAATCCAAAGCCTCCTCTGGTGTAAACTCTTCAGAGTCTAATTTCGTTACAACAATTACATCGACATCTGATTTATTGCCGTTTTTGGGTTTTACTGCTGTGGAACGTCGGTAACTTCCCTGTAAGAAAGTACTAATAATAATCTTTGATAATGTTTCATCTTCCTCTAATCTCCTTCTTAATGTCGTATGCCCTGTTTTCAAATCCTTCACTTGATTGTCAGACAAACGAATATTAGATAGAAAATCTTTAAAATATGACGGTACAGTAGACATAAATAATCCTCCCTTAATTAGTAAAACTTATTGATTGTGAATATGTACAAGAATTCCTTTGCTCAAAATCATATTCATATAGAATACATTTGCCAAATCCAACTGAATTTTGACCTAAGAAAAACATAAATGCATTTGGAGCAGCAGCAAAAATATGTAGTGTTGCACGCCGTTCCACAGTGCTTCTTCTGCCAATAGCGTTATAAACTGAATTAGCTAAAGCAGTTGCATGTGTTCCATCTTCTATCGAAAAATTTGTAGCACCAACATCGCTTGGCATACAATTAATGATACATCCAATTGATAGATTGTTTTCTTTTATGAATTTTACCACGTCATTGTAAATGTTACGAGTGACATTTAATACTAATGCAGAATCATATTGATTCTCATTAAACTTTTCGTGGGAAATATCCCAATTAGTATAGTTCCTTTTAGATGACAGTTTCACATCCCATAATACAGTGCCATTGGTCGACGATTTTTGTATCGGAAATACGTTGATACCTGATTTACTATCAAGAATTCTTCCTGCTGCAAAGGCTATAGACGCATGTGTATCTAAAAATATTTGATATGCATACTTGTTGCTTGTATTTGTGAGCAAAAATTCCTCCAAATTTCTATAAATATCTTTGTTCCAATCGTATTCACCCTTTATATTGCGACCATCAAACTTATTAATGAATGATAAACAACTCTCTGTGTCTTTTTCCAAGTTTTCTGCTCCACGGGTAAAGCTTTTCACACCAATAGATATTCTTTTAGGGGAATACTTATCGGCAACAAGAAAAATGCGTTTTTCCATTTCTTCATCAAAGTCTTTTCTATCAATACCTTTACCATGTGTTGAAGAAATCATCTGATCATTTACAGTCGCTGAAGCAATAAACCTAATTTGGTCAAACGTCATCATTTGATTACTATCTGAAATATACTGATGCAACGAATCTCTTACAATTTTTTCTAAAACTTCTATTTCAAACGGCAAAATAAAAAACCGTATTCTCTTATTATCAAGCAAATCTGTATCAAACCCATTTAGCGACGATTTTGCTTCTTTATCAAGCACTTTCCCATAATACTTTTCGATTGACTTTATAAATGTGTTGGCGGACTTATCACATTGCCCGATTAAAAATAATTCATATTCAGGACTTTCTATATCCTTTATAAGGTCATCTAGCCATATTTTGATGTCTGACTTGGTAAAAGTATTTATCGTTGATTTTACTTGTATGCATTTAACAATTTGATTTTGCTGCTCTAATGCTATATCAACCTTATCATTTGATGTTGGAAATTCGACATATATCTTATCCCAGTTACCTTTATCAGTTAAGGCCTCTAATACTGAAGCAAACCCCTGGTATAAAAATCCCCGTGATGCTTCTTTTCCACCCATAATCCTCACCCTTTCCATCATTTATTTGCTTTACTAATCCATGTGATATTCTATAAACAGGCTACCTATTAAATAACCCCAAAATATTTCAAAGCATCTTTGATTGCTTCTACCTTTTCCGCTGTCGGATGCTTTCTCGGCTGTTTCAATTCTTCTACCGCATTAGGAGCATCGTACATCGGCAAGCCTAAATCTCTCTTTACCTCTGCGATATATGCGGTATGTACTTTGAAGCCGTATTTAGCTTCTATGTACTCCTTTATCATTTTGTAGGTCACTCGTTCCTTGGGCTTGTATTCTTCGGCTCTTTTAGCGATATTATCAAGCGGAACTTTTCCCTCACCCTCACCAAACTCAACTTTTACATTGATATGTCCGTCTGGCTTTTTGTGGGAAAGCAGTACTACCGTCTCAACATGTTTCGTCCACGGAAAAAGATCCACCGGCTGACACTCCTTTGCCTGATACCCATGTTTTGTCAGATACTTTAAATCCCTTGCAAGTGTCTCCGGGTTACATGAAATATACACTACGCGCTTCGGAGCAAGCCGGATGACCGAAGATAAAAACGCCTCGTCACTTCCTGCTCTTGGAGGGTCCATGAATACGACATCCACATTGCCATCCGGTGTTGCCTTTTTTCCCGATTTTGTGGCATCCGGCACCTGATTTTTTTTCTGATCGGCACGGTATTCCGCCATCTCCACCATAAACTGTCCTGCATCGGCATTGTAAAACTGGACATTTTTGATGTCATTGCGTTTTGCGTTGGTTACGGCATCCCTGACTGCATCACGGTTTAACTCCACACTGATGACCTCTTTTGCTTTTGATGCCGCGATCAGACCGATCGTTCCGATGCCACAGTAAGCATCCACAATCCTCTCTTTTCCTGTCAGTCCGGCATACTCGATCGCCTTCGTATAAAGGATCTCCGTCTGCACCGGATTGACCTGATAAAATGATTTCGGGGAAATACGGAACGTACAGCCGCAGAGTGTGTCCTCAATATATCCTTTCCCGTAAATAACGGTTTCTTTTTCTCCTAAGATCATACTGGTCTTTTTGTCATTGACATTGAGAACGACCGTTGTGATCTCCGGGTGAAGTTTACGCAGTGCCTTGACAAAATTATTCTTGGACGGAAGGATCGGGGAGCCAAGCACTAATACTACCATCACTTCTCCGCTGTGAAAACCGCGACGCACCAGTACATGACGCAGCAGACCATATCCGGTATCCTCATCATAAGTCTTGATTTTAAAGGAACGTAAAAGTCCCCGGATATCGCGGATGATCGCATCTGCCGTCTCATCTTCGATCCGGCAGGAATCTATGTTTACAACATCGTGTGTCCCTGCTTTGTATACGCCGGAAATGACAGATCCGCCTTTTGCAATGTCAAATACTGCATGCACTTTGTTGCGGTAATGATAAGGATGCTCCATCCCGATGATCGGCAGTACTTTGCAGAATTCTCCGACATTTTTTCTGACATATTCCTGCTTTTCTTTGAGCTGTTTTTCGTAGGGAAGTCCCTGGTAATCGCAGCCACCGCATTTTTTTGCATACTGGCACATATCTGCGTTCTGCTTCTTCGTGATCATTTTTTCCGACGTGTTTTTTCCTGATACTTTTTTCTCTTTTACCGATTTTCCATGATCCGTTTTTTCTGTAAATGCTTTAGTCACTACATACTTCTTTTCCATTTTTCCGATGGTTCGCTTTTCTGCGTCCTGCTTCGCTGTTTTATCAACCGCATATTTTTTCTTTCCCATTTTTCCGGCGGTTCGTTTTTCTGCCTCCTGCTTCATTATTTTATCAACTGCATACTTTTTCTTGCCTGCAGCTTTATTTTTCGCTATGTCTTTATTTTTAACTTTACCTTTGTTCCTCATTGCACTTTTATTTTTCATTGCATTTTTATCTGCCATTTCAATCCTCCATTCTTTTCAATAAAAACATCACTTTCATTGACACCTCATGTTTACGCACAAGCACAAATCCTGCGCACAATCCTCAATCTCTCATCGTGCTCTGTTCCTCGCTCTGCACCAAGACACAGTATTCCTGCTTTTCACTTGTCCCTCAAACCTTTCCGCCTCACGACTCTTCCACACACTGACTCGGAATGTTCAGATAGGACTCTCCCCAGTTACACATGGCATTTAGGATCGGTGACAGGCTCTCTCCAAACTCCGTCAGGTTGTACTCTGTTTTGGGCGGGACAACCGGATAGACGGTTCTTTTGATAAGTCCGTCTTTTTCCAGTTCCCGAAGTTGCTGTGCGAGCATTTTATCGGTGGCTTTC
>OGLY01000660.1_pt1 | contig 13104 bp, 10 predicted proteins | sample 1573091 | NCBI WGS metagenome assembly OGLY01 (sample SAMEA2581916, study PRJEB24529) | metagenome | biome: Human gut stool | place: China | collected 2011
GCAGGGCAGGGAATCTGGATGACGCTGGTGTTAAAGCCGGAAATCGATCCGAACCATGCTTCCATGATTACGTTAGTGACGGCGCTTGCAGTGTCTAAGGCGATTACGGATATGACAGGCAGACCGGCCGGTATCAAATGGCCGAACGACATCATCATGAGTGGAAAAAAAGTGTGCGGCATTCTGACAGAAATGAGTGCACAGTTTGATTATGTAAATCATATTGTAGTGGGAATTGGAGTCAATGTGCAGAATAAAAGTTTCCCGAAAGACATTGAATCTGTCGCAACCTCACTTTTTATAGAGACAAAGGAACACTATCACAGGGCAGAATTAGTCGAGCGGATCTGGGAAGCCTTTGAACACTACTACGAGATTTTTTTGCAGACAGAGGATCTTTCCGGTCTTGTAAACGAATACAATTCACATCTTGTGAACATGCATCAGCAGGTAAAAGTGCTTGATCCTAAGGAACCGTTTGAGGGTAAAGCCATGGGAATCACGCCAAAAGGAGAACTGATCGTGGATACCTGGGAGAGTAGAAAGCTTGTCTCCACAGGCGAAGTATCCGTAAGAGGAATCTATGGATACGTGTAAATACCAATATTTATAAAACAGGAAAAGAAATATGAGTGAAAATAAGAAAACAAATCAAATACAGCCACCAGAGGAAATTGTGCTCTGTGGTGCGAGTGCGTACAATCAGAAATTCTATATCAATGAGAATTTCAAAAATCTTCCGGATGAGATCAAAAATCAGTTGAAAGTCATGTGTGTGCTTTTTTGTGCAGATATCGGAGGAATCCTTCAGCTTGTTTTTGACGAGGAAGGAAATCTGGAGTTCCGCACCGCGTGCAATGAGGACGATCTTTTATACGATGATATCGGAAGCGGACTGAAGATCAAAGAACTCCGCCAGAAAAATGAAGATCTGCTCCGTGGACTGGAATTATATTACAAGGTAATTTTTGATAAATTGGAGGAATAACATGATTATTACAATTGATGTAGGAAACACAAACATAACAGTAGGTGTATTCAATGGGGATGAAATAGTAGCAAGTTTTCGTATGACGACCAAAATGCCGCGTACATCAGATGAGTACGGTATGCTGCTGACAAATCTTTTGGAGCAGAACCGCATTCACTGTGATGAGATTCAGGATGCGATCATTGCATCGGTAGTTCCGAATGTCATGCATTCCTTAGAGGGCGCGGTGATCAAATACTTAAACATCCGTCCAATCGTGATCGAGCCGGGAACAAAAACGGGAATCCGTATCGTCACAGAAAACCCACGTCAGATCGGTGCAGACCGTATCGTGGATGCTGCGGCAGCTTATGAGATTTATGGCGGTCCGGTGCTCGTACTTGATTTCGGTACAGCCACCACTTATGACCTTGTAGATGCAACCGGAGCGTTCGTATCCGGTGTCACAGCCCCAGGAATCCGTATTTCCGCAAAGGCACTCTGGGAGGATGCAGCAAAACTTCCGGAGATTGAGATCAAGAAACCGGACAGCATCCTTGCAAAAGAAACCATCACGAGTATGCAGGCTGGGTTGGTGTATGGACAGATCGGACAGACAGAATACATTGTCCGCCATATGAAAGAGGAAGCAAATTTAGGTGAGATCAAAGTGGTTGCCACCGGTGGACTTGGACGTATTATTGCGAGTGAGACTTCCATGATCGATGTGTACGATCCAAACCTGACATTAAAAGGCATGAACCTGATCTATAAAAAACAGAACCGTAAATCAGGCAGGATCAAACAGTCATAACGACAGCAGAAAATGACAAAGAATCAGTCATAAACACAGCGGGAGCTGTAAATCATCAGGACAGATAAGGAAAAACAATGGATTCAATTCGAAAGCTGCAGATCGGAAATGTAACTTTAGAAAACAATTTAATTTTAGCACCAATGGCAGGGGTAACGGACCTGCCATTTCGCTTGCTGTGCAAAGAGCAGGGGGCAGGGCTTTTATGCATGGAAATGGTCAGTGCCAAGGCAATCCTTTACAAAAATAAAAATACAGAGGAGCTTCTGACCATAGATCCAAGAGAAAAACCGGTATCTCTCCAGCTCTTTGGTTCAGACCCGGATATCATGAGTGAGATCGCAAAACAGATCGAGGAGAGACCATTTGATATCTTAGATATCAACATGGGCTGCCCAGTGCCGAAAGTCGTGAATAATGGAGACGGCTCTGCTTTGATGAAAAATCCGCTTCTGGCAGGAAAAATCATTGAGAAAACGGCAAAAGCGATCAAAAAACCTGTGACGGTAAAAATCCGCAAAGGCTTTGACGACGATCATATCAATGCCGTGGAGATGGCACATATCGCGGAGGAGTCCGGTGCTGCAGCAATCGCAGTACATGGCAGGACCAGAGAGCAGTTCTATTCTGGAAAAGCGGACTGGGATATCATACGCCAGGTGAAAGAAGCCGTCTCCATTCCGGTCATTGGAAATGGGGACATCTTAACGGCGGATGATGTGATCCGTATGCAGGATGAGACAAACTGTGATGGTTTTATGATCGCAAGAGGCGCGGAGGGAAATCCGTGGATCTTCAAACAGATCCTACACTACTTTGCGACAGGTGAAAAACTGGAAAAACCATCATTTGCAGAGGTCACGGACATGATCCTGCGCCATGCACAGATGCAGATCGGATTTAAGGGGGAGTACACCGGAATCCGTGAGATGCGCAAACATGCGGCATGGTACACGGCGGGGTATAAAAATTCCTCCCGTCTCCGTGCAAAAATCTGTGAAGTGGAAAATTATGAGCAGCTTCAGGCATTATTTGAAGAGGTATTGGCATATAATAATTAAAAATCTGTGGAGGGACAACATGTCTTATCCTAATGCATATCTTAGGGATTTCGTCCCTGTGCTTGGACAGATTTTAAAAGAGAAACAGATAGCACCGGAAAAACTGCATCTGGAAATTATTGACGAGGAATCCGAAGAAAAAAGTATCTTTGAGCCGGTGGGCGTGGATGAAGTGCTTGACCAGCTTGCGGATGAACTGAACCATCTTACGGTTTACACAGACCGTCCGGCGCATTTTCAGGCATTTGCGGAACAAATCTATGAGGAAAACGGTCTGATGCCGCTCATTTTCACGAAAAAACAGTTGAAAAGCCGTTCGTTTTCCGGTGCGCAGGGTGTGGCGGACAGAGCAGACATGCGGCCCGGGGTGGGAGATACACTCGTTTTGGATTTTGAGTGGGAGGGACAGTGCTATTTCAACCTTCTGGCTCAGGGAAAGAATTACATTCCAATCCACAAGAAACCTTGGAAAATAGCGGAAAATCTTGACATCATAGTGCCTTTCGGTTATAATACTGTGATTGTCAAGAGCAGACAAAATAAGAAAAAAAAGCCCGTAAGAGACAGATTTGAAGAGGCATTTTACTCAGACTGAGCAGAGAGACAACTCGGGCACAAGCGTGCGAGAAACCCGCACATACAAAATCCGGCAGCGCCGGAAAGGGAATAAGAAAGTAATTACAAAGAAGGGTAAACGAGATGGACAAGAAAAACATTCTGACTTATCAAGGACTTAAGAAGCTTGAAGACGAATTACAGGAATTAAAAGTAGTAAGAAGAAAAGAAGTTGCTGCGAAGATCAAAGAGGCGAGAGAACAGGGAGACCTTTCCGAGAACGCTGAGTACGATGCAGCAAAAGACGAGCAGAGAGATATCGAAGCCCGTATCGAAGACATTGAAAAAATCTTAAAAAATGCAGAAGTAGTTGTAGAGGAAGAAGTTGACCTCGACAAGATCAGCATTGGATGTAACGTTAAAATCTTAGATATTGAATTTGACGAGGAATTAGAATATAAAATCGTTGGTTCCACAGAAGCAAACAGCTTAAAAGGAAAAATTTCCAACGAGTCTCCTGTAGGAAAAGCATTACTTGGAAAACAGGTAGGAGATATTGTAAAAGTTGAAACACCGGGTGGAGAGTTTGAATACAAAGTACTTTCCATTCACAGAGCAAACTAAGACAGACTTTGCGTATCCAGTTCCACAGTATTACAGGTGGGAGACAGGATGTGCGAAGAAGCAGTCGGATGGAGGATGAAAATGGCTGAACAGAACAACCAGCAGAAAAAAGGCGGACAGCAGCAGGATGCAAACCAGCTTATCCAGGTTCGTTATGACAAATTACATGAATTACAGGCAAACGGAAAAAATCCATTTGAGATCACGAAATATGATGTGACACATCACAGCACAGACATCAAAGACAACTTCGAGAGCCTGGAAGGCCAGGAAGTGACTGTTGCAGGACGTATGATGTTCAAACGTGTTATGGGAAAAGCTTCCTTCTGTAACGTTCAGGATTTAAAAGGACGTATCCAGGCATATGTGGCACGCGATGAGATCGGGGAAGAATCTTATGCAGATTTCAAGAAATATGACGTGGGTGATATTTTAGGAATCAAAGGTAAAGTTTTCAAAACACAGACAGGTGAGATTTCCATCCATGCACAGGAAGTCACACTTTTATCCAAGAGTTTACAGATCTTACCGGAGAAATATCACGGATTGACAGATACAGATGCAAGATATCGTCAGAGATATGTGGATCTTATCATGAACGAGGATGTAAAAGATACTTTTGTAAAACGTTCCAAGGTTATCAGCAGCATCCGTCGTTATTTAGATGGACAGGGATTCATGGAAGTAGAGACACCTATGCTTGTATCCAATGCAGGTGGTGCTTCTGCAAGACCATTTGAAACTCATTTCAATGCATTAAATGAGGATTTAAAACTCCGTATTTCCTTAGAGTTATACTTAAAGAGACTGATCGTTGGCGGTATGGAGCGTGTATATGAGATCGGACGTGTATTCCGTAACGAAGGTCTTGATACAAGACACAATCCGGAGTTCACTCTGATGGAGTTATATCAGGCTTACACAGATTACCATGGCATGATGGATCTGACAGAGAACTTATACCGTTATATTGCAAAAGAGGTAACCGGTTCTGAAATCCTCACATACGGTGAGCATACGATGGATCTTTCCAAACCATTTGAGCGGATCACAATGGTAGACGCAGTCAAAAAATATGCAAACATCGATTTCAACGAAGTTCCGGATACAGCGGCTGCAAAGAAACTTGCAGAAGAGCATCATATTGAATATGAAGAGAGACATGAAAAAGGTGATATCTTAAACTTATTCTTCGAGGAATATGTAGAGGAGCACCTGATCCAGCCAACATTTGTTATGGATCACCCGATTGAGATCTCTCCATTAACAAAAATGAAACCGGAAGATCCGAACTATGTAGAGCGTTTTGAGTTCTTCATGAACGGATGGGAGATGGCAAACGCCTACTCTGAGTTAAATGATCCGGAAGATCAGAGAAGACGTTTCGAAGCTCAGGAGAAAGCTTTTGCAGCAGGTGATGAGGAAGCAAACCACACAGATGAGGACTTCTTAAATGCCCTTGCGATCGGTATGCCTCCAACAGGTGGTATCGGATTCGGTATCGACCGTATGGTTATGATGATGACAAATTCACCGGCGATCAGAGATGTTTTATTATTCCCGACGATGAAGTCATTAGACTCTGACAAGAAGTCTTCTAAGACTTCCGAAGCAGCCCCTGCAGCAAGTGTGCCGACAACAAGTGTGTCCGCAGAGAGCGTACAGCTTGATCTTTCAAAAGTAAAAATTGAGCCTCTTTTTGAGGAATTTGTAGATTTTGATACATTTGCAAAATCTGATTTCAGAGTCGTAAAGATTGAAGCCTGCGAAGCAGTGCCAAAGTCAAAGAAGCTTCTCAAGTTCACATTAAATGATGGAACTGACAAGAAACGCACGATTTTAAGCGGTATTCATGAGTACTATGAGCCGGAACAGCTCGTTGGAAAGACATGTGTAGCAATCACAAACCTTCCTACCAGAATGATGATGGGAATCCCATCAGAAGGAATGCTGATTTCAGCAGTGTACGAGTATGACGGACACGAAGGACTGAATCTGCTTATGTTAGATGACGCAATTCCTGCTGGAGCTAAGCTGTATTAAGAGAATAAAATTAAAGATTGTATTACTTAGAGGACATTTTCTAAAGAAATTTAGAAGATGTCCTCTTTTTGCGTTGTGTGTCCAGCGAAGCTGGACCACACTAGCCGGTGTAAGTCCGGTCACGGTAATCGCCAGTGAGCCGTGTAGCTAAACTCGGTGCGTTGCAGTAATGCAGGGTACTAAGCGAGTGGATAAAGTAACCTCGGTAAGAGGGGCGAGCAATTATGCAGACCGTAACATAAAGTGAATTCTGCCGTATCGTTAGAAAGGTCTCTGAAAAGAGAGCAAAGGGAAGCTGAACCTTGGGCGTATGGGTGAAAGCCATGGAACGTGCGAAGAAACTGGAAAGCAGCACGGAGGAATCCCTCGGTATATAGGAAACGGTATGTATGAAAAGTGTGGTTCGGAACTGGAGAGACCCTACCCATCACCGAAAGGTAAAAAAGAAAGCGTATAAGCTTGGCGAAATCGTATTTCTGATGGGAGGGAGTCGGAGAGGAACATAGTACCAATAATGACTGTGCAAGAAAACGCAGTCTATGGGAAGGTTCCTTGCTTCATTCATGTTTGTAGAGAGGGTAAGAGTGAGAGAATGTCATGCAGACTAACAACTCCAAGGAAAAAGTTCGACAACTTCAAAACAAACTATATCTGACAGCCAAGAAATGTGATAGCCGAAGATTTCATGCACTTTACGATAAGGTATATCGTGATGATGTACTTTTTGAAGCATGGAAACGGGTAAAAGCTAACAAGGGTTCCAGTGGTGTAGATGGTATCGGAATCGAAGATATTGAAGAGATGGGAATTGAAAAATACCTGTCAGAAATCAAATCGGAACTGATGGATGGAAAGTATAAACCATCCCCAGTAAAGCGAGTTATGATACCAAAACCAGACGGAAGTGAAAGACCTCTTGGAATACCAACAGTCAAGGACAGAATTGTGCAGATGGCTGCCAAGATAGCAATAGAGCCAGTATTCGAAGCTGACTTTAGAGATTGTTCCTATGGATTCCGACCGAAAAGAAGTGCCAGGCAAGCACTGGAAGTGGTAAGGAAAGCGTGTAACAACAAGGGCTATTATGTAGTAGACGCAGATATTGAGAAGTTTTTTGATAACGTAAACCAAGATAAACTGATGAAACTGGCAGAGCAGAGAATATCAGACCGTAGGATATTGAAGCTGATAAGACAATGGTTAGTATCAGGAGTATTATACGGAAATGTACTGACAATTTCCGAACTGGGAACAAGCCAAGGTTCAGTTATATCTCCGTTATTGGCAAACATCTACTTAAATACACTGGACAGACTGTGGGAAAAGTATGGACTTACTCACGGTATTCTTGTAAGGTACGCAGATGATACAGTCATCATTTGCAAGAATAAGAAAAATGCAAATCACGCACTGAACTTATTGCAGTACATCATGGCAAAACTGGATTTAAAGCTACACCCAGTAAAAACAAAGATTGTCAGCATGTGGGACGGAAAAGAGGGATTTGACTTTCTTGGAATGCACCACAGAAGAATGACAACGGAAACAAGCAAAGGACAATTGTATAAAGAAACTTATCAGTACCCGAGCAGGAAAGCCATGAAGAAGATGAAAGCAGAAATCAAAAAGAATGTAAACGGTCGAAGTCTGTTAGTTGCAAAGGAAGAGGATTTAATAAAGAATCTAAATCCGAAAATCATAGGTTGGAAGAATTATTATTCCACCAAAACAAATGAGACATGGATGCAGGAATTAGACTGGTATATTATCTGCACCTTTACAAGATGGTATAACAAGAAACACCAAAGGCGTAAACATATGTCAAGAGTGGGATTTGTTAGAAATAGCATTTACGAAAAAGGATTAAAGAAAATGGCTAGAGCATGACGTAATGCTGTAGAAAGAAGAATGTCGGAAAGCCGTGTGAGGGAGAACCTCATGCACGGTTTGATGAGGGGCGGATGAAATTTTCATCCGCCTACTCTACATGGAAACTCGTACCCTGAATTGACGGATTTCACAGACTTAAATCATTGTATGCTACACAATCTTGGATAAATAAAAAATAGAACTGATTTGTTTTCAGGATTTTGGGAGCAGCCGGTCCTTAGAAAGTAGACATTGCGATTTCAAAAGACAATGTCAATTGGATTTTGAAATCACGATGGATACTTTCTTAGTACCGTTGCCAGCGACAACAAGCGGAAGCGTTCCTGAAAACAAACAGTTCTATTTTTTATGTTTATAAATACTTTATAGGCATGCAATTAACATAACCTGCGAAAATCCGTAACACCACCTACAAGCGGCAGTTCAAAACCTAAACTCTGGTTTACTCTCTACTTAAATTCCGGTACTGCAGTGGTGTCATCTCAAATGTTTTCTTAAAGGTTCTGTTAAAATGCTCCACATTCTGATAACCAACCGCATAGGAAATATTCTCAACTGTCATGTTGCCATTTTTCAACAACGTCTTGGCACGTTTCATTCTGGTGTGTGCAACGTGTTCTCCAAATGTTTTACCGGATTTATCTTTAATATATTTGGAAATGTATGGTTCTGACAGATGGAATTGTTCTGCCATATCCTCTAATGTTACAGTCTGATAATTTGTCTGGATATAATTTAACATGGAAACCAGACGGTCATCCTGATGATTGTCATCTTTGGTCATCTCCGGAAGTTTGTTGACTGCTACCACAAGCGCATGGATAGACGCCTTGATGATATCCTCATCCATGCCTGCGCCCCAGTAATTCTTTCCGTCGTGGGTGATACCAACATAAGCCATCGCCTTGGAGGATGAACCATGGGACAATGCATGCTCCTCATAAGTGGACAGTTCATAAGTAATTCCAAAATACTGCTTAATCGTGTTACTGATCGCATCCAGACGTCCATTTCCATTAGCATCTACAATCGTCTTTTTCTCTCCATACTGAATCGTTGCCTCTGCCATAATGCCATCATCCTGACGGAAATGACACTCGGAAATCTGGAAGTATGGAGTATAATGAATGTAATTGTCCTCGAAAATCTCGTAAACCCACTGTGGAGACAACTCTTTGTGTTCCTCGTCGGATACCTGTTTCACAGCGTAACCAACTTCCTCGCGCATCTTCTCCGGCACGGAAATAGAAAAGTTCTGTTTCAGTATGTAACTGATTCCACCCTTACCGGACTGGCTGTTGATACGGATAACATCGGAATCGTACGTTCTGCCAACATCCACCGGATCGATTGGAACTGTCCATGTGTTAAGCTTCTTCTCTTCTCTCCACGCCATACCTTTGGCGATCGCATCCTGATGAGAACCGGAAAATGCAGAGAATACCAGATTACCAGCATACGGCTGACGGTCATTTACCTGCATTCTGGTCAGACGCTCATACACTTCACGGATATGTGGCATATTGGAAAAATCAAGCTGCGGATCGATTCCATAGGAATACATGTTCATGGCAACTGTGATGATATCCACGTTACCGGTACGCTCTCCGTTTCCGAATAAGGTTCCCTCAATCCGGTCTGCTCCAGCAAGCAGTCCAAGTTCTGCGTCGCTGACGCCGCATCCTCTGTCGTTGTGCGGATGAAGGCTTAAAACAACATTGTCACGATATTTCAAATTTTTACTTACATACTCAATCTGGGTTGCGAACACATGCGGCATTGCGGTTTCTACAGTAGCCGGAATGTTGATGATCGCCTTGTTCTGTGCAGTTGGCTGCCATACATCAAGTACTGCATTACATACTTCCACTGCATAATCCACTTCTGTGCCATGGAAACTTTCAGGACTATACTCGAAAGAGAAATCCCCCTCCGTCTCGTCTGCGAGTTTTTTCAGTAATTCTGCGCCGTCAACTGCAAGCTGCATGATCTGCTCTTTGCTCTTTTTAAACACCTGTTCGCGCTGTGCCACAGAAGTAGAATTGTAAAGGTGAATGACTGCATGTGGCGCACCCTTGACCGCCTCAAATGTTTTCTTGATAATATGTTCCCTTGCCTGTGTCAAAACCTGTACCGTCACATCATCCGGTATCATATCACGTTCGATCAACGTTCTCATAAATATAAATTCTGTCTCAGAAGCTGCCGGGAAACCGACCTCAATTTCCTTGAATCCGATATCCACTAACATCTGGAAAAATTCAAGTTTTTCGTCCAGACTCATCGGCTCGATCAACGCCTGATTTCCATCACGCAGATCAACGGAACACCAGACAGGTGCTTTTTCGATATGGTCTTTTTTTGCCCAGTCGTACTCACAGACCGGCGGCATAAAATATTGTCTCTCATATTTGTTCACGTTTTTCATTTTCAAATTTCCTTTCCTTATTAAAGCCCAGCAAAAAACCTCTACGATCCATCCGAATCATAGAGGCGAAACTAATGCGGCATCTTATATGTCATATTAACTATTTGCTTCTCTTCATCGTCCTGTTTATGATAAAAAAAGAATCTTATGTTCTTGATCCTCTGTACAACAAATGCACAGATCTTCGATAACATCATCAGGATTCTTTCTTTGCATAAAATACATCAACAAATCTGATGTAATCTTAACACGACGATATCGAGATTAAAATGATTAAATTTAATCTCTTTTATTGATATTTTTTGTTCTCCAAATCAGATCACATAATCTGAGCACTCCTTCATCTCATAATCTACGAGATCCTGCAATGTCATATGATCTACCACGTCATTGATTGCTTCGTTCATCTTCTGCCATACAAGGACTGTTGCACAGTCATGGATTTTGTCACAGGCATTGTCTTCTTCCACGCATGCTACCGGTGCAAGGCTGCCCTCTGTCAGTCTGAGAATCATACCTATTGTATATTCCTCAGGCTTTTTGGTCAATATGTATCCTCCCTGCGCACCTCGGATACTCTTCACATATTTCGCCTTATTTAAAACAGAGATAATCTGCTCCAGGTATTTATCCGAAATTCCCTGTCTTCTCGCAATATCTTTCAGACTGATCGGCTCTCCGGTATTGTTCACCGCAAGATCCAGCATTAATCTCAATGCATATCTTCCTTTTGTTGACACTTTCATAATATATTCCTTCCCGATAAAATTTGTCCTCTCAAGAACAAATTTGCACTGTAAAATCATTGTATTCAGTATATTCCTCTATTCATACCGTGTCAATAGGAATTAAGCTGTATCCTTTATGTATTGCGTAAAAAACAAGTTGTCAAAAAATTAACAAGTGTTTCCCTCTTGAAATAGGTACTGTACAGTGCTAAAATTCTGACTTGCGTGTTTATAGTTTTTTTATATTTATTTTATATATTTTTTACTGAAAGGATAAATCATCACATGAATGAACTAAGGCCAAAACTTTTTGATGTTATGAAAGGTTACACCAAAGAGCAGCTCATCAAAGATATTATTTCCGGTATCATTGTTGCGATCATCGCTCTTCCACTATCCATCGCACTAGCAATCGCATCCGGTGTAGGACCTGAACAGGGACTTTACACTGCCATTATCGCCGGATTTTTTATTTCTTTCTTCGGCGGAAGCCGCGTCCAGATTGGTGGACCAACCGCAGCTTTTGTTGTGATTATCTACGGAATTGTAGAACAGTACGGAACTGACGGACTGATCGTTGCTACGATCCTTGCAGGAATCATCCTTGTGATTATGGGAATCTGCCGTTTTGGCTCCCTGATCAAATACATTCCTTATACCATTACTACCGGTTTCACCTGTGGTATCGCGGTAACTTTATTTGTCGGACAGTTGAAAGATTTCTTCGGTCTTGAAATTGCTTCGGTTCCTTCCGAGTTTTTAAACAAAGTCATTGCTTATGTACAAAATATCAGCACGATCAACCTCACCTCTACAATCATCGGTGTTGTTGCCATTATCATTATGCTGTTCTGGCCAAAAGTAACAGACAAAATTCCAGGTTCCCTGATCGCAATTATTATCACAACTGCAATCGTATATTTTGCAAAACTCCCGGTAAATACAATTGGCAGTGTTTACGGTGAATTAAATTCCGCATTTCCAACCTTCCATGCACCTGCTCTTTCCATGAAGCTTGTGCAGGAAATGATCTCACCGGCATTTACAATTGCCATCCTCGCCGGTATTGAATCCCTGCTTTCCGCAGTCGTATCTGACGGTATGATCGGTGACACACACAAATCTAATGCCGAGCTGATCGGGCAGGGACTTGGGAATATTTTTTCCGGACTTTTCGGCGGTATTCCTGCCACTGGCGTAATCGCAAGAACTGCTGCCAATGTCCGTAACGGTGGTCGTACTCCAATTGCCGGTATTGTGCACTGTATCACCTTAACGATCATTCTTCTGGTTTTGATGCCGCTTGCTGCATTGATCCCAATGACCACTTTAGCCGCTGTTCTTCTTGTGGTTGCCGCAAATATGGCGGACTGGACTTCTTTCTTCCGCCTTTGCAAAACTGCACCAAAGAGTGACATCATCGTTCTAGTTGCGACCTTTTTCTTAACGGTATTTTTTGATCTGGTAGTTGCAATTGAAATCGGTGTTGTACTTGCTGCATTATTATTTATGAAACGTATGGCGGAAACCGCCGATATCAAAGCATGGAAATACACCGACTCCCCTGACATCACTCCGGGTGAGGCAGAAAAACTCCGTGATATTCCACACTCCATCAGCGTATTTGAAATCTGTGGTCCAATGTTCTTTGCTGCTGCCGACCAGATTGTAAATATCAACAGCCATCACCACACCAAGGTTGTTGTCATCCGTATGAGAAGTGTTCCTGCGATCGATGCAAGTGCTATGCATTCCTTACGCGAACTCGCCGACCGTGCAAAACGCAAAAATATCACACTGGTATTCTCACACGTAAATGAACAGCCTATGCATGTTATGGAAAAAGATGGGTTTGTGGAACTTATCGGAAAAGAAAATTTCCATGAAAACATTGTTGATGCTCTCGATTACGCAGAGCAGCTTGTGAGATAAACCGGAGTTTAACTTACCATAGAGCAGCAGATTTTGTGGTGCTTTTATAGGCTGTGAGG
>OGLY01000668.1_pt1 | contig 12910 bp, 17 predicted proteins | sample 1573091 | NCBI WGS metagenome assembly OGLY01 (sample SAMEA2581916, study PRJEB24529) | metagenome | biome: Human gut stool | place: China | collected 2011
AAGCGTCTAATACATCCCATTATTCTGCGGGCTACTGGGTGGGGAGTGGAATCTCCCCGCTTATTTTTGGCAGGAGGAAAACGGGATGGCATATAAAGCTAAGGCGTACACGCTTCGGGAGGAATCCACGGAAAGCGGTATAAGGTATTTTATCAGTTTTAAGGACGGGCAGGGGGAACACCACGAACTGGAAGTATCCGAGCAGTTATTCTTTGAATTTCGGCAGATGGAACGCAGGAACAGGAATCTCCTCCAATGGGACGAGCGGCACAGGGAGTTTTCGGAAGTATGGGACGAAACGCTGAACAGGCGGGCGTTAAAGCTGCCTAAGAGCATTGAGGAACAAATGATTGAAGCAGAACGGGCGGAACTGCTCTGTAAGGCGGTTGACAGACTGCCAGAGATACAAAGGCGACGTTTCCTGCTCTACTACGAGTATGAGTTCAATTTTTACCAAATAGGCATTGTAAGCAGTATCCAGATGATTAGACAGTTCATATATATAAGCGTAGTTTCCCCCGGTGGTGGGCGGGCTTTTTTTGATAAGTCAATAACTGTCGGATTTTGTCGATATGCTTTTTGCTTCATGGCGGCTACCTCCTTTAGCCGCCGATTTCAACAGTGATACCGCGTCATTTCATTAGAAGATAAAAAGAAACGGCGGCTTTGATTTTTCAAAGCTGCTGCGGAAATCAAAGAACGACAAGCAACAGTTCTGATTTTGCTCCAATATGGTTATTAGGGGCACAAATTAAAATCAAAAAAGAGCCGATAACAGCAGTATTTCAAACTGCATATTATCGGCTCTGCGTCTGTGCGTCTGGCTCTTTTAATTAAATTATTTCTGTTGTTTTTTGGCTTTATTATATGTATTAGCTAACTGTCCACAAGCTGCTTTAATCTCTCTACCATGAGAAACTCTCATGGTAACTTCAAGTCCTGTTTGCTCTAATTGATGTTTGAACGCAACCATTTCTTGTTTTTGTGGTGCTCTAATTTTTGAATTACTCGTCGGGTTGTATTGCAGCACGTTAATCATAACATTTTTGCCCTTAAACCATTTTGCAAGTTGCCTTATATCTGAGGAACGGTCATTTATACCTGGTAAAAGCAAATACGCAAATACCACTTTTCGATTATGCCTTTGAGAATAGGACAATGCTTGCTTAACAACATCTTCAATAGCGTACATGTGCATATGAGGAATGATACAGTTTCTCGCAGCCTGTGTTGCTGCATGTAAAGATATTGTCAACTGAATTTTTAGATGTTCTTCGCGCAATTTTTTTAATTGATTAACTGGACCAACTGTTGATACGGTAATGCCGTCGGTTGGAAAGTTAAGTCCATTTCTATCTCGAAGAATATGGATTGCTGCAATCAAGTTGTCGTAATTGAATAAAGGTTCTCCCATTCCCATAAAAACGATACGATTTACTTTTTGACGTATCAATACAACCTGCTGCACAATTTCAGACGGTGTTAGATTACGAACAAAACCATTGCGTCCGGACTCACAAAAAATACAGCCAACAGAACAACCAACTTGCGTACTTACGCAAACAGTCCCACCATCTCGCCGTTTAATAAAAACCGTTTCAATATACCTGTTATCTTTCAATTCATAAACATACTTTTCAGTATCGCTACTTTTATAGACTTTTTTTGTTGATATTGATAGATTTTCTTTGTGAAATGGCTGTTTATACAATTCCGTATATAAGGCTCTTGCTTTATCCTCTCCAATTACTTCCGACATTTCTTTGTAAGTAAATCCGTATGGGTCATTCAATATTTCCGTAGGTGTACTTTTAGGTAAGTGTTTCATTTAAATATCCTTCCTTTTCAAAATTAAAAAGTTTGTTTTTCAGAGTTTTTGATTATGATTTCTAGTTTTTCAACATCAACGATATGCGTTAATTTACATTTAGGGCAGAAAAGAGGAAAATTTCTTAATACCGTATTATAAAATACTTGAACCCTCGTCTTTCCGTTACAAATTGGACATTTTATCCAATATTTTTCAAGCATAATATTTCTCCTTTTGCGCAAAAAAATGCAGGTCAATTCTCAACATGAGCATTGACCTGCATTTATACATATAATACTACAACAAAATTAAGGCATAGTTTTTATACTATGTCTATACGTCGTTAGTTTTGTTGTATAGCATACGCAAAATAAGCATGACAAAAAAGCCCATATTGAAAATGGGAAAAATCTTTTTTGATTTCAATGCTTATCGAATACGCATGCTATGTAACATAAACATTCCCCCCCTTTTATATAATATTATATACAAAAGCAGCTTGTTGTCAACATATATATATATGAATTATTTTGGCTAACTGATAGAACTACGTAGACATATCCAAGAAGAAAGGGGAACAGTAAAATGTAATAGGGTGAATAACTATGGCAAAAAGACCAGTACCACGATACGACTTTAAGGCTTTTGGGGCAGCGATAAAGGCAGCGCGTGAGGGATGCAAGGAGAGCCGCAAGAAAGTAGGCGACGAAATGTTTATCTCGCCGCGCTACCTTGCGAACATTGAGAACAAGGGGCAGCACCCAAGTTTACAGATATTCTTTGAGCTGATACAGCGTTACCATATATCCGTAGACCAATTCCTTTTAGAAACGCCGCCGGAGAAGAACACGCAGCGGCGGCAGCTTGACGCGCTTCTTGACGGTATGAGCGATACAGGCATACGGATTGTAACCGCAACGGCAAAGGAGATTTCCGAAGTCGAAAAAGAGGGCGAATAGGAATGTCCGACTTAAAACTGAACAGGATTTAGAAAGCGTTGTAATCTTTTTTGAGGTTGCAGCGTTTTTCTTTTGCGTAAGTTTGGCAAAATCGCTTTTTCTCCGTAGTAGGTGATAAGAGCCTAAAGGATAAAAACATTCGTAGCAAGCATAGGAAGCGGGTACCACTTCCGTATTTTCGCCCTCCCGCGCTGCGGCGCGTCGGTTGAAAATTGCTTGTTGGGAAGTGTAATCTACCAATGCCTGCAGCTCATCAGCGACATGGTGGACATCAAAAGGTTTGGCACGGATGCTGCCATCTCCATTGAGAATGGCAACGGTGCTCTTGGATTTTGAAACATCGATACCAACAGCAATCATAAGAAAGACGCTCCTTTCGTAAGTGATTTATGATTGGATCCAGCTCTTCAAGGTTCACTCATATTCTTTCGTTAAACGGGAGAAGCAATCTTTCCCAACTTGCTGAATCGAATGTAGAACAATGAAGGCGGGCTGACACATTTAACTTCGGGCGTGGTGTCCCAATCGGAAATTACGTCAGACCAATCACCTTCATCATAAAGAAAGAGCAGAGACTGTAAAAGCCTCTACTCATATATTAAGAATCGGAATTTGTGTGTGGAGGTGATGGTTGTGAAGAAAAAAGTAACAATAGCGTTTGTCATCACTGGCATTCTTGCTATAAGTACAATGATTATATTTTCAACATATAAGTCTTCGGAAGCCTATCGAAAAGCAAAAGCAAAGACACAGTGGGAGTGTTCTGTGGTCTGTGCGGAAAAGTCAACGCCTGATTCCTATGTAATTACATATTCTGACGCAAAAATTTTGTCTAATACAGGCGTGTTGACAGTCCAGAACAGAAACGATTTTGACATTACTGTACATCTGCTCTGTGAAGGAAAACAGGAACTTGTATCTGACAGTATTCCTGCTGGCGGTTGCTATTCTTTTCAGAATGTTACAGATAAAGAATACACGGTAGGTATTCATGCTGAGGTTGATGAAAATACGGATATAAAAGCATTTGTATATGATGGAAAAGACACTGAACCATATACAAGATAAATGGTTTCTAATTGCAAGATAACTTCAAGCTTTCTTAACTGGATAAATCGTAACTGAACAGTTCTTGAACTCAACACAAACTGCCGTCAGTGTTGTTCCGTTGCTCGTTCTTTGCTGGTATCATAGAACCATCAAATGAAGGAGGCAACAAGCCATGAATACAGATAAAATCTATGCAGAACAACTCGCAAACGAATATGCACCCAAGGACACCTCCAAGGTGGTCGCTCTTCGCAAGCTGGATGCAAAAGCCAAGCTTCCCGCAACCGTTTTTACCTATACCTTCGGCATTATCACTGCGCTGGTAGCCGGTGTTGGAATGTGCCTTTCCATGAAGGTCATCGGCAGCGGTAGCACCACTATGTTTGTCCTCGGCGTGATTGTCGGCATTATTGGGCTACTGGGCATGGGCGTTAATTACCCCATCTACAAAAAATTGCTGGCACAGGGCAAGCAGAAATACGCTTTTGAAATCATGGAACTGGCAAAAGAAATCAGCGAGAAGTAAACAAAAACACGAAAGAAGGTGGGAACGATTGAATAGATCAGAAAGCAGATATTTTGCTACTGCAGCCAGAATGGACGAAGCCTTTCTGACCCTTCTGGCAAAAAAGGATTTTGAGTATATTACAATCAAAGAAATCTGTGAAGTAGCAGGGGTCAATCGTTCCACCTTCTATCTGCATTATGAAACGATGTCAGACCTGCTCTCGGAGAGTGTCGGTCGTATGAACAAGCAATTTCTTGCTTCTATGGAGAAAGATTCGGATGCCTTTTCTACAAAGCTGCGGAATTGCCCGAGGGATGAATTATATCTAATTACGCCGGATTATTTAACACCTTACCTCAGCTACATTAAGAATAACAAGCGACTGTTCCGCACAGCAACAGAAAATGCGGCGGTGTTGGGGATGGATAAAAGCTATGATAGGATGTTCCGTCATGTGTTTACGCCGATTCTCGACCGCTACGGTGTACTACAGCAAGATCGACCTTATATCATGGCCTTTTATATTCGGGGACTAATGGCAATTATCTCAGAATGGCTCAAGAACGACTGTGTCGATTCCATTACGCATGTTACAGGTGTGATTCAGCAGTGTGTAAAAATGCCACAAAGCGAAACAACGAACGCTGTTTGACAACTTCCCGTTTATTGGGAAGTCGCAGAGAATGAAAAATCGAAAGTTTTAAAGGAGAAATACTATGGGATTATTTGGTAAAAGCAAAAAAGAACGAGAAAAAGAATACATGAACAAATTAGATGTTCCGTCGTGTTTAAAAGAAAATTTTGAATTGATTATTGATGATGCATTTACAATTATGGGGATTGGAACAGTTGCCACAGGAAACATATTAATAGGGATGTGCAGAGAAGGGGAAAATGCGTGTATTTATAAAGCAAATGGAGATATCTTAGAATCCAGAATTACTACTGTCGATGTACATACAAAAGAACGAAAAGCAAATGGTTGTGGATATAAAACAGAGCATGTTGGACTTGGGTTACGAGGAATTTCCAAGGAACAATTAGAAAAAGGCGATAAAGTAATTGTAAAAAATGCCAATATGTATGGAATGTAATTACAAATTCCAGTTTAACGAACAGGAGATGATGAACGCATGAAAATCCTACATGAACTTTCTTGGCTATGGGAAACGCTGGGCATTGCGCTTTTGGCGGCGGCTATCTGCATAGCTTGCGCCGCGCTGATCTGCAAGGCAGCGAAGAAGAAACTCAGCAAAAAGGTATTGGCTGTCATAGGGGCTGCGGCATTTGTAGGGGCAATTCTGGCGATCATTCTGATCGCCCGGACACCGATGCCGCTTTGACAGAATAGGAGAAACTGACAATGATTGTTCTTACAGAGCAGATAGAGATTCCGGCTTCCTATGAAAAATTAAAGGCATGGACTGCTAACTTTGAGGAAGAGTTTGTGAAATGGAGTCCCTACCACATCGAATGCAATCTCTATAACGGAAACTATAACGCAGGAAGCAAGATCCGCTTCCGCGAGATCGTCATGGGGCTGGACTACGATGTGACCGGCACAATTACGGAATGCGAACAGGATGAGAATCACTTCCGCATTGTATTCCGGAGCGACAAGAAAACGGCGTTCATCACCTTTGAAGGGAAAAGAACCAAAACAGGATGCCATTTCTCTCACACCGAGGCTTTCGGCATGACCACGCCGGTAATTGGGGCGATCATGAACTTCCTGATCTTCAAGGTGTTTTTCAGGAAAAAGGCAAACTGGCAGCTTATCCGGGATGATATGATTCTGGATAACAGGTATTTATATGACATTCTGACCGAAGGAAAATACCCGGAAAGAATCCCGCTGGACAAGCTGCTGACCGGCGCGAAGTAACCGGACGGAGGACTGAATAATGCCGCTTCAAATCGTCAGAAATGACATCACAAAAATGAAGGTGGACGCCATCGTCAACGCTGCCAACGAGTCGCTGCTGGGTGGCGGCGGTGTGGACGGCTGCATTCATCGTGCTGCAGGACCGGAACTGCTGGCGGAATGTGAAACGCTCCACGGCTGCAAAACCGGGAGCGCAAAAATCACGAAGGGCTATCGTCTGCCCTGCAAATATGTCATTCACGCAGTCGGTCCGCGCTGGTATGACGGGCGGCATGGTGAGCGCGAACTGCTGATCTCCTGCTATCGGACATCGCTCATGCTGGCGAAGGAATACGGATGCGAATCGATTGCGTTCCCGCTGATTTCCTCCGGCATTTTCGGCTATCCAAAGGATCAAGCCCTCAAGGTTGCGATTGACACCACCAGCAGCTTCCTTCTTGAAAACGAAATGACGGTGTACATCGTCATTTTCGACCGCAAAGCCTATCAAATCAGCGGCAAGCTGTTTGCCGACATTGCTTCATACATAGATGACCGCTATGTGGACGAACATACCGATAGTCGTTCCGAGCGTCTGCGCAGGATGAACGCCTTCCAGATGGAAGAACCCATGCCTTGCGAGTCATCCGTTTGTGATGAAGCTATTGAAAATTGTGATGAAGCTATTGAAAAGCTCACAGCTCCTATGGCAGTCAGCTCCGAAAAGGCAGCAACACTCGACGATGCACTGGAACAGATCGATGAGAGCTTTTCCGAGATGCTGCTGCGGAAGATTGACGAACGCGGCATGACGGACGCACAGTGCTACAAGAAGGCGAACATTGACCGGAAACTCTTCTCGAAGATCCGCTCGGACAAGTCCTACAAGCCTTCCAAGCCCACAGTCATTGCGTTTTCCATTGCCCTTGAGCTGCCCCTTGCGGAAATGAAGGATATGCTCATGAAGGCTGGTTTTGCACTCTCCCACTCCAACAAGTTTGACATCATCGTGGAGTATTTCGTGGAGCATGGGAACTATAACGTCTTTGAGATCAACGAGGCTCTGTTTGCCTTTGACCAGAGCTTGATAGGAGCATAAGGCTTATGGATAAAGTATTTCAGAAATTTTTGCGGAGTGGTATTGACCTTTCGCCCGTAGGGGTGGAGCGTCGTGAAGATAATAACCCCTACTTTTGCACGCCCAAAGGTGCATCTATTTTTGGCTGGGCGGGTGTGGATGGCATCCACTTCTGCTTTGTTCGAGGCTTTGGCGGCGTGGTTTTTTCCGTTAGTCCCATGAACTCGGCTCCTGATTATGTTCATCCGTTGGCAAACAATTTTGAAGACTTTTTGAGGCTGCTCCTTGCTTGCAGTGATTCGGCAGCGTTGGAACAGGCGTGGATGTTGGATAAGTCCCAATTTGAAGCCTTTTTGCGGGATAACCCTCCAACGCAGGATCAGCAAAGAACGCTATTAGAGCTTGCCGAGAAAATGAAATTGACGCCTATGGAACAGCCGTGGGCATACATCAAAAAACTGCAAGCATCTTTTGATTACAGCAAGATCAAGTACACCGAGGACTATTATGATGTTGATATGAACCCGGAAGCAGAACTGACCATGCCTGAGTGGAAGGTCTACTTTGAGGGAAACTTCTGGGGACATTCGGGAAAAGACCGTGCCGGAACGGAAATCCGGTTGAATAAGCAATTTGACTGGGCTGGGCATCATTGGGTTATTCCTGCGGCGTATTCTTGCAGTAAGGGACTCGTCATGGACTTTTGTATGCGCACCCCAGATGAAGACATTCGTAAGTTCATGACTAAATGGGATTTACACCCCGAAAACGACTCCTGCGAATACTTCACACAGGAGCAGCAAATGCAGATAGATTTAGACAATCCACTTTGCCTTGACTTTATTCCTCGTTTGGAATTGAACGGGAAAACAATGCTGACCTCCCACGGCTGTTCGGTGGTCTTTAATCCATGTTTGCCGGACAGGATGATCAATGAAGCGGAAGCAAAGTGGGCATTAGAACACTATGGTTTGGATACATCCTATGGATGGATGATTTTTCGGGCAGCTTTTCCATGGACAAGCAAACGCCGTCCTGAAATAAAAGCCCTCTCCCTTACAATGGAACAGCAGTCACGCCGTGTCCCGGGACCGCATTTCAAGACACACGCTCCCGGCGATTCGTTTTCTTTTTCCCATCCGGTCAGCGGAACAAAATATACATTGACCGTTCAGGAAATGGAGCAGCAAACAATTTCTGAAAAGTTCGTTGGTTCCGACCGGTGGTTCTATCCCACGCATTTTACTGCTATGAGCTATACGCTTTCTCCTGAACCGGACAATGATATTTCGATCTGTGATTGCGCTGAGGGAGACAAGCCTTTAGAAATTGCCTCATGCTCTGACCGCTATGCACCAGAGGCACAAAACGATATTGCTTGTATCGGCATTATCGGCGGAGCGGACGGTCCAATCGCAATCGTGTGTGGAGGCAGCTCAAAAGAAAAACTCCATGCGGCTTGTTCCTCTCTACACTTTGAGCCGGTGGAGGGTGATATTGAATGGCGTGTCGTATTCAACATTAAAAACTCTAATGAAATGTCATTAGAGCTAATCTAAGAAGAAAGCGGAGGCAAAGAAGATGAAGCAACGCACTTACATCGCAATCGACCTGAAATCCTTCTATGCCTCCGTGGAGTGCAGGGAGCGCGGCTTAGATCCTCTGGACACAAACCTTGTTGTCGCGGACGAAAGCCGGACGGACAAGACCATCTGCCTTGCCGTCACGCCCTCCCTCAAGACCTACGGCATCTCCGGACGCGGGCGGCTGTTTGAAGTCAAGCAGCGGGTGAAGGAAGCGAATGTCGGACGGCAGCATGACGCGCCGGGACACAGGCTGGACGGCACATCGCACTTCTTCTCGGAGCTTCAAGCAAACCCGTCTCTGGCGATTGACTTCATCATTGCGCCGCCTCGGATGGCGTACTACATGGAGTACAGCACCCGCATCTATCAGGTCTACCTCAAGTACATCGCGCCGGAGGACATCGTGGTCTACTCCATCGACGAGGTGTTCATGGACGTGACGGACTACCTGAATACCTACAAACTCTCGGCGCATGACCTCGCCATGAAGATCATCCTCGACGTGCTTGAGACAACCGGCATCACAGCAACAGCAGGAATCGGCACGAATCTTTTCCTCTGCAAAGTGGCAATGGACATTGTGGCGAAACACACCCCCGCCGACAAGAACGGCGTCCGCATTGCGGAGCTGGATGAGATGAAGTTCCGGCGTGAGCTTTGGACGCATCAGCCCCTCACGGACTTCTGGCGCGTAGGTCGAGGCATTGCCAAGAAACTTGAGCAAAACGGGATGTTTACGATGGGCGATGTTGCCCTTTGCTCGGAGTGGAATGAGGACTTGCTTTATAAGCTGTTCGGCAAGAATGCGGAATTGCTCATCGACCATGCGTGGGGATGGGAACCGACCACCATTGAGGCAATCAAGGCATACCGTCCCAGCTCCAACAGCCTCAGCTCCGGTCAGGTATTGCACTGCCCCTATGAGCCGCAGAAGGCGAAGCTGGTTGTGCGGGAAATGACGGATTTGCTTGTGCTGGACTTGGTGGACAAGGGGCTTGTCACCGATCAGATGGTTCTTACCGTTGGCTATGACATTGAGAACCTGACCGATCCGGCACGACGGGCAAAGTATCACGGCGCGGTTGAGAAAGACCCCTACGGTCGGGAGATTCCCAAGCAGGCGCACGGCTCTATCAACCTTGACGGTCACACATCCTCTACCCGCAAAATAATGTGTGCTGTGTCAGAGCTATTTGACCGGATCGTGGACAAGAATCTGCTTGTCCGCCGTATGTATGTTGTGGCAAATCATGTCCTGCCGGAAGCGGACGCGCCGAAGAAAAATGACGGGGTTGTCCAGCTCGACCTCTTCACGGACTATGCCGCCGAAGAGGAAAAGCAGAAAGCCGAAGCTGCCGCCTTGGAACGGGAACGAAAAATCCAGAAGGCGGCTCTCGCCATCAAGAAGAAGTACGGAAAGAACGCCATCCTCAAGGCGATGAATCTTGAAGAAGGCGCAACCGCGAAAGACCGTAATGCGCAGATCGGCGGGCATAAGGCATAAAGGATCAAACTAATCGGAAATTGTGAAATCCACATATTTTAAGAAGGAGCCTTCGCTTACGCGAAAGCTCCTTTTCTGCACACCTTACTTTTTCAGTTTTAAGCCATCTCGGAATGCTTCGCCCACACGCTCGGTGACTTTATAATAGCCGTGGGTGTAGGGGTCAAATGCGATGGCGTTGACCCTAGACATATCAATTTTTCCATCCACCATAACGCTCTCATCGGCAGTGACATTGACCACTTTGCCGATGACGCCGCATCCGTATTCATTGTTCTGATACTCGATGAACCTGCACTCCAGACAAATCGGGAACTCGTTGATGACAGGGGCATCTACGGTTTCTGCTTTGCTGGCGGTCAGACCGCTGCGGGCAAATTTATCGGCAACTTTATTGCCGGACTCCACACCAAAATAATCCGCTTCGACCATGTGGGCGGCATCGGCAATGCTGACGGTAAATGCGCCCCGTGCCTTGATGTTCTGTACGGTCTTATGAGTCTCGGTGAGGTTCAGCGCAACGGTGTCCCGCTCCTGCATGGTGCCCCATGCGGCGTTCATGACATTCACGCTGCCGTCCTCGTTATAAGTCGCAACCATCAGAACCGGCATCGGGAAAATGCCCTCGGTGATTTTTAATTTCGTTCTCATGATAACTTCTCCTTGTGATCAGATTGACAGGACTGTTCATCCTGCTTATAATTATATCCATGCAAATCATAAATTCAAGTACTGGCAATTATGACAGGTACTATCTTAGGAGAAAGTGGAATGATAAAAAATTACATTGAGAACGCCAATTTCGAGGACACCGGCTTTGCCTACACGCTGTCGCTGATCTCCGGCAAGCACAAGATGGTCATTCTTTACTGCCTGATGGAGTTTGAGACGGTGCGATTCAATGAGCTGAAACGGTATCTGAAAACCATCTCCGACAAGACCCTCAGCACGAACCTCAAGGAGCTGGAAGCGGATAAACTGATCGTCCGCATCGAGTATCCGCAGATCCCGCCGAAGGTGGAATATGCGCTTTCGGAGCGTGGGAAATCGCTGATGACTGTACTGGATCAGCTCTGTGTCTGGGGCGAGAAGAATCGACTGACAGAGTGACAAATTCCAGTTTGTGGGGAAGGAACACCTATATGTCAAAACCCAAAATCGCCTTTATCTGTGTCCATAATTCCTGCCGCAGTCAGATTGCCGAAGCCTTTGGCAAGGTACTGGCCGCAGATGTGTTTGAAAGCTACTCGGCTGGAACCGAAACCAAACCGCAGATCAATCAGGATGCTGTGCGCCTGATGAAAGAACTATATGGCATCGACATGGAAAAGACACAGTATTCCAAGCTGATTTCTGCAATTCCAAAGCCGGATATCGCTATTTCCATGGGCTGCAATGTCAGCTACCCGTTCATTGGCAGACCTTTTGATGAGAATTGGGGTCTGGATGACCCTACCGGAAAAAGCGATGATGAATTCAAAGCAGTCATAGAGCAGATTCGTCAGAATGTTCTTGCTTTGAAATCGAAACTTTGCGGTTCCAGTTTTTGAAACCCTCAAAAGTGAGGTCTTGATAGAACGCTTCGATTCATGCTATATTAAAACCAGTTTTAATTCCATAAGCGAGTGACCTGAAAAGGCCGCTCGCTTTTTTGTTTACAACGAGATTGAAGGGAGGAACGCTATGCCAAGCAAAACCGAAGAATATCTCGCCCTTGCCCAGCGCACAGCCAACGGCTTGACCCGGTACTGGGAAAGCTGGACGGACTACCTGACCACCGCATCCCGGTTGTACAAGTACCCCTTTGCAGACCAGTTGATGATCTACGCTCAGCGGCCCGATGCCACCGCCTGCGCCGAATTTGACATTTGGCGCAACCGGATGAACCGCTATGTCAGGCGTGGCTCTAAGGGCATCGCCTTGCTGGACGAATCCAGCGGATTCCCTCGACTGCACTACGTTTTTGACGTAAGCGACACCGGGGTGCGCCGCAATTCCCGTGACCCGGAGATGTGGCAGTACAATGACGACCTAAAACAGCCGGTTTCGGAAATGTTGAGCAAGACCTACGGCATCAGCGGAGAGCGTGTCAGCCAGCAGCTTGCCGATGTTGCCGGGAAACTGGTGGCAGATTACTGGGACAACAACGGCGACGACATCCGCGCCATCGTTGACGGTTCACTGCTGATGGATTATGATGAAGCCGGGGTGGAGATGCAGTTCAAAAGCGCTGCTGCAATCAGCGTCACCTACACGCTGCTGGAACGCTGCGGCTTTGAGCCTGCCGGGTGGTTCGACAAGGACGATTTTCAGGCAATCTACAATTTCTCCACCCCGGATAGTGTTTATGCCCTCGGCGCAGCCGTCAGCGACATGAGCCGGGAGGTGCTGCGGAACATCGAGCGCACCGTAAAAACAACCATTCGCCGCCGCAATGCAGAAAGGAGCCAATATGAATACGAACAGCAGGAACGTGACCTACTCGACCGTCGGGGACTACCAGCTCCCGAACCTGACTTTGACCCAGCCCCGGAAGCCGCTGGGCAAATAC
>OGLY01000677.1_pt1 | contig 12762 bp, 12 predicted proteins | sample 1573091 | NCBI WGS metagenome assembly OGLY01 (sample SAMEA2581916, study PRJEB24529) | metagenome | biome: Human gut stool | place: China | collected 2011
TTCTCCAACCTGATCATCTGTATGGATCACTTTAAATACCCGCTGGCAGGCGGATTGTTTTGGAATAATATAACCTTTGTTTGTGGAAAGGATCGTCAGGCCATTTGCACGAAGAAGAGCAATGTCCGAAACGATGATCTGCCTGCTTACATCCAGGTCTTTTGCCAGAGTAACTCCAGGGACAGGCACAGCGCTGGATTTCAAAATATTTTCTATTTTTGCTCTCCTGATCTCTCCGTTCATCTGTCAAAGTCCTTTCTAAACTGCATGTAAATTTTTAAGTGAAATATCCAAAATTGGAGCTGAGTGAGTCAGAGCTCCACTTGATACATAGTTTACACCAAAGTTCTTAATTCTTTCAATGTTTTCTTTTGTAACATTTCCGGAAATTTCGATTTCAGCTCTGCCGGCAATATAATCGATGGATTGTTTTAAAAGATCATTATCCATGTTGTCTAACATGATAATATCAGCACCTGATTCCACGGCATCCTGTACCATTTCAAAAGTCTCAACTTCAACTTCGATTTTTCTTACAAAAGGTGCATATGCCTTAGCCATTTTGACAGCTTCTTTTACACCACCTGCGGCACCGATATGGTTATCCTTGAGAAGTACTCCATCAGAAAGGTTGTATCTGTGGTTATTTCCGCCACCGACTCTCACGGCATATTTTTCAAAAATACGGTTGTTCGGTGTAGTCTTTCTTGTGTCTAAAAGCTTGATCCCGGTTCCTTCAAGGAGCTTTGCCACCTGGCTTGTATAGGTTGCGATTCCGCTCATTCTCTGAAGGTAATTAAGAGCAGTTCTCTCTCCGCAGAGAAGCACACGGATATCACCATGAACCTTGCCCATAAGTTCACCGGCTTTTACATGGTCACCGTCTTTTACAAAAAATTCTACGGTTGTATTGGAATCAAGCAGAGTAAAGGTTCTTTCAAAAACCTGAAGACCGCAGATAATGCCATCTTCTTTGCAGATCAAGTCTACCTCGCCCTGCTGTGGATGTGGCATAACACTGTTTGTGGATACGTCCTCACTTGTGATATCTTCTTTTAAAGCACTTAATATAAATGGGTCTACATTTAACCCTAATGTTACCTGATCGTACATATTATCTCCTTTCGCCAGCAATTTCTTTTGCTGCTCTTTTTGCAAATACAAGACTCTCTAAAAGGGAGTTGCTTGCAAGTCTGTTTTTACCATGAACCCCATTGCATGCGGTTTCACCGACTGCGTAGAGATGATCCATAGAAGTTTTACTGTTATGGTTTACCTTGATTCCGCCCATAAAATAATGCTGAGCCGGAACGATGGGAATACATTCATGGAACACATCATAACCGGCCTGGCTGCAATGTTCAATAATATTTGGAAAATGACTTATTAATTCGTCACGCGGGATGGTTCTTAAATCTTCCCACACAAAATCGGTGCCGTCTTTCTCCATCTGTTTGTAGATTTCCTGTGTAAGCAGATCTCTTGGCAACAGTTCATCTACAAAACGGTTCATATTCTTATCATAAAGCCTGGCACCTTCACCTCTTACAGATTCAGAAATAAGAAAGCTTCTTTCTTCTTTATTATCAGAGTAAAGAGTAGTAGGATGAATCTGGACATAATCAAGATTTTTCAGTTCAATATTATGACGTCTGGCAATCTCCACGCCGTCACCGGTCAGGTGTTTGAAATTAGTGGAATGCTTGTATGTTCCACCAATACCGCCGGTTGCAAGTATTACATAGTCAGCTTCAACCTGTTCTTCCCTGCCATCCGGCCACCTGATAATTCCACCACAACACTTGCTGCCATCGCAAAGGATATCTAAGAGAGTCGTATATTCATACATTCTTACATTCTTTAATTTTTTGACGGCATTTAAAAGGTGGCTTGTGATCTCTTTTCCAGTGATATCTTCATGGAAAAGTATTCTGTGATGAGCATGTGCACCTTCTCTTGTATAGACAAAATCACCATTTTCGTCCCGGGTAAAAGAGACACCGTATTTTACCAAATCTTTCACTACATCAGGGGAAGACTTGATCATGATCTCGACAGACTTCTGGTCATTCTCATAATGTCCGGCTTTTAATGTGTCCTCAAAAAAGCTGTCATAATCAGACGGATCTTTTAACGTACACATGCCTCCCTGAGCCAAAAAGGAATCACTGCTTTCAAAATCAGACTTCGTGATCAGCATAATATCTAATTCCTCAGGAAGATTTAAGACTGCATATAATCCGGAACAGTCACTTCCAACTATAAGTATATCTGTTTTCATATTCTTTTCCTATTCTTTTATGTTAATAAAATAGTGTTTTTTTACAGATTGCTCCAAGTATAACACTTAATTTTACAACTGACAAGACACCTGTAAATTTTTTGTGTTGACAGTGTATATTTCAAATCGTATACTTTTACTAAAGTGAGCAAAAGGCAGTGAGATCCGGTATTGATACTGTCGTTTGGAAAACAAATTAAAAATGAGATCACATTAAGACAGAACGAATACCGGAAGAAGAAAGCCTTTCTGTGATAAAAGAGGGAAAGATGACGACAAGAGAAATTCAGGACGAGATCCTTAGATTAAAAAAAGAAAAAGAAGTATGTATTCTGGCACATGCCTATCAAAATCATGAGATATTAGAAGTTGCGGATTATATGGGAGATTCCTTTGCATTGAGCCAGCAGGCTGCCAAAACACAGGAGCAGACGATCCTTATGTGCGGAGTCCGTTTTATGGCAGAAACCGTGAAGGTTCTCTCACCAGACAAGAAAGTACTTCTTTCCAGCGGTGAAGCAGGATGTCCTATGGCAGAACAGCTTTCTGTGGAAGAATTGAAAGAATTAAAAAAACAGTATCCGGATTATACAGTAGTAGCTTATATTAATACAACTTCTGAATTGAAGACATTGTGTGACGTATGTGTTACATCTGCATCAGCAGTATCTATTGTTAAGAAGCTGGAGAACGACAAGATTCTTTTTATTCCGGACTGTAACCTCGGAGCATGGGTAGCAGAACAGATTCCTGAGAAAACTTTTAAATTTATCAAGGGTGGTTGCCCAACTCATCTTAGAATGGGCAAAGCAGATGTGGCAAAAGCAAAGAAAGCACATCCAAATGCGAAGCTTCTTGTCCATCCGGAATGTGCCGCTGCAGTAACCAAGAATGCAGACTACATAGGAAGCACAACTGGAATTATGTCCTATGCGAAGAAGAGTACAGATAAGGAATTTATCATTGGAACAGAAAACAGCATAGTTTCCCATTTACAGTATGAGTGTCCGGATAAGCTGTTTTATCCACTTTCCAAGGATTGTGTATGCCACAATATGAAACTTACAACTTTAGTAGATGTATATAATTGTCTGAAAGGCCTTGCAGGTGAAGAAATTATTTTACCTGAGGAAGTAAGTAAGGGAGCAAAACGCTGTATTGACAGAATGCTCGAATTAAATTAACACAGGCGGTCGTAGAGGTAGATTCTACGACCTGTGCTGTGAAATTTATTCTATAGACTGTGAGAATAGCGTCTATACAATCTCAGTTGATACAGAAGGTTCCAAAATAATCTGTGTGTTTCATTCGTATCCCGAAACCGGAGTGAGGTTATTAATATGAGCATTTTTGAGTATGATAAAGAATTGGAAGAGAAGAAGTTGAGAAAGGCAGAGTTTGAGGCTGGTCGTGAGATTGGACATGAAGCTGGACTGGCAGAAGGCAAAAATCAGGCAGCTTTTGAAACAGCAAAGCGTATGCTTGCTTTAAAGGAATTCACAAAAGATTGCAGCTATTTCAGGACTTTCGTTAGATGAAGTGAAAAAGCTGCAGGAGTAGACGGTCAGAAAAAGTAAAGTAGATGAATGAATTTACAGATATGATATCAATGACAGGAGAAAACAAATGAAATACTATACTGAAAATGAATTACAAAACTTCAGATTTGAGGGCGCATACATTGCAGAAACCTGCGCAGTCAATGGGATCTTTGAAATGATATTGGACAATGTGACGATTTTACCACAAAATTCGTGCAATCGTGATATCCGCGAAATGCGTGCAAATGAACTGAAACTGAAAATCCGTGAGCCGGAGATTACGGCATTTGTCGAGGAAGGCTATAAAGTTTATGACGCAGACGGTAATCTGAAAGAAAAGAAAGAGGATATACTGATCGCGGCAGAAGATCAGGCAGCAAAATTAAAGGAACTGGAAGGATGTGAAATCTATTCCATTGAGCAGGAGAAAGGTGTCTATACGGTATCCATTGATACGGAAGACCATACTTTCATGATTAAAGTAAGCGGAAGCGCAGATGCCGAAGAGTGGGACCGGTTTCTGAGTAAAGATTAAAGGAGCAGGGATTACGATGGAAACAAATGAAAAAAGCCGTGTGCTGGATATGACAAGGGGAAATCCGTTCCGGCTTGTATTAAAATTTGCGCTGCCCCTGTTTTTTGGAAATCTGCTACAGCAGTTTTATAATCTGGCGGATACTGCAATTGCCGGACATGTTCTGGGAGATCACGCACTCGCACAGATTGGAGCAGTTTCGGCGCTATATGGACTTATCACGAATTTTGCATTTGGAATGAACAATGGACTGGCGTTGTCTTTAAGCCGCAGCTTTGGAGCAGGGGATGAGCAAAAAATGAAGCATGTCTCCTGCTGGATGGTAACAATTTCCATGTCGGTATCCATTGTATTAATGTCCATTTTTCTGTTGTGTAAAGAACCGCTGCTGATCCTTTTGCAGGTTCCGGAAGAGACGATGGCAGGTGCGATGGAATATCTTACGATCATACTGATCGGAATACCATTTACGATGGCGTATAATATGGAAGCAGCTATGCTTCAGGCGGTTGGAAACAGTATGACACCCCTTTTGTTTTTGCTGTTCAGCAGCGTTTTGAATATTTCATTGGATTATGCGTTTATGGCACCACTGGCGATGGGAATCGGAGGTGCAGCGTTTGCAACGGTTTTATCACAGGGGGTAAGTGCATTTCTTGCATTCATACTTATCTGGCGCAATTATCCACTGCTTCATTTTAAAGGAAAAGATTATCAGGTGGAGAAAAAATTTGTGCTTGAAATGGTTGTCGCGGGGTTTAGCATGGCTTTGATGAGTGCAATTTATAATATTGGAAGTGTTATTTTACAGGGTAGTATTAACGCACTCGGAAACCTGTATATTACGGCGCAGGTAGGCGCAAGAAGGCTGGCGGAACTTTTCCATACGCCGGGACTTGCGCTTGGAACGAGTGTTGCAACTTATACAAGCCAGAACATGGGTGGCGGAAATCGAAACAGAATCAAAAAAGGAGTATGGTCAGCATTCTTTCTTTTTGCGGTCTGGTGGATTTTTTCCATGGTTTTTGTGACTTTCTTCGTGGAAGATGCCGTCAGACTGGTAACAGGAAGCAGTAATGCGGATGTTATTTATAATACTGCATTATATCTCAGGATCAGTTTCCCGCTGATTCCTACGATGGCAGTGATTATTATTTTGAGAAATATGCTGCAGGGAATGAATCATTTGATGATGCCGCTTGTGTGCAGCAGTCTGGAATTGATAGGAAAGGTGATTTTTGCTATCTGGGTCGTGCCGGCATATGGGTATTTTGCAGTGTGCCTTTGCGAACCGGTCACATGGGTGGTCTGCTGTATTTTTGTTTTGATCTGCGCATTTTTGTGCAGGAAGGAATTGAGATAGAAGCTTAACGAGAAAACGTTTCAATAACAGTGTTGACACGTTTTCTTTTTTGTGTAATATATACCTATGAGTTAGATATAACTAACCGAAAAGCAAAGGAGAGCAAAGTGAGTCAGGAAGTATACGAGATGATCACAAGATTAGACAGAGAAAGAATTGAGACACATCTGGTCGTACAGTGTGCACCGATGATCTCCGGCATGAAGGTTTCTAATTTACTGAATGTGGAGAAAAAACTTGCACCACAGATGAAACAGGTGTTGGAACGTTCCGGTATTTCCCATTATCTGCTGTTGGAAAGCGAAGATAAAGCAACCTTTTTAGTGTACCGCGAGGATGGGTTGAAAGCGTACCTGATGCAGGATAGAGTCTGTCAGTCGATGAAGAGTTTTGGATACGAAAGCCTGGATTTAAACGATGTTTTAAGCTGTTTTCAGAAACGCTATGCAGACTGTATGGAGCAGATTGCAGAATTTCCACATGAGATGGGATTATTGCTCGGTTATCCTGTGGAAGATGTGGAGGGATTCATTGAGAACAAAGGTCACAATTATCTGTATGCCGGCTACTGGAAAGTGTACGGACATGTAGAGGAGAAGAAGGCTTTGTTTAACAGATATGAAGAGGCAAGAAAAGTTTTGATACAGCTGCTTGCAAGTGGACGCAGTGTGAGAGAGATGGCTGCCTGTTATGCTTAATTTTTATTTATAGGTTAGCGCATACTAACTTCATAAACTGATAAAGAATAGAAAATGCAGGAATGTGAAAAAATAAAAACATAAAACTGCAGGTAGTATGGAGGAAAGAATCATGGATAAAGTAACAATCGTATTCTGGTCACAGTCAGGAAACACAGAGAGTATGGCAAATGCAGTTGCAGAGGGTGTAACGGCAGCAGGAAAAGAAGCAGTGGTGGTTGATGTCGCAAGTGCATCCTTAGATGATTTAAAAGCTGCAAAAGGTTTCGCAATGGGCTGTCCTGCAATGGGAGCAGAAGTGCTCGAAGAAGGCGAGATGGAACCATTTGTATGCGATGTGGAAGGATTTGCAGCAGGTAAGACAATCGCTTTGTTTGGCTCTTATGGATGGGGCGATGGACAGTGGATGCGTGACTGGGTAGACCGTATGACAGCAGCCGGAGCAACCGTTGTGAACGGAGAGGGCGTGATCTGCCAGGAAGCACCGGACGATGCCGCCTTAGATGCATGTAAAGACCTCGGAAAACAGCTCGCAGCATTATAATAAGTAAGCATTATAACGAAAGGATAATTTATGAGCGTAGTCATTATTGGAGGACATGACCGTATGGTGTGTCAGTATAAAAAGATTTGCAAGGAGCATAAATGTAAGGCAAAAGTATTTACCCAGATGCCGGCAAAGTTAAGCAGCCAGATTGGGTCGCCGGATCTGATTATCCTGTTTACCAATACAGTTTCCCACAAGATGGTAAAATGTGCGGTAGCGGAGGCGGAGCGCAGCAAAGCCGAAGTGGTAAGAAGTCATTCCAGCAGTGGCAATGCCTTAAATGAAATCTTAGAAAAAGTTTGTTAATGGAAAGAAAAAATTTACATCAGGTGCAATAGCGGAACGTGCGGTCTGTCAGGATTCTTGCAAAAATCAGACCAAGCGGAAGCGCAATGATGATCATGATCGCAGCAGCAAACCAGGAGACAGCTTCTGTCAGTGACATGATCCCGAAATTATAAATTGCACGATAAAGGTAAAGTCCTGGAACCATAATAACAATGGATGGAACGGTTAGTGAAATACGTGGATAACCGTTCCATTTTTTTATGATGGAAGCCAGAAGTCCGGCGGTTAATGCGCCTGTAAAAGCGGCGACAGCGGCAGGTGTAGCCGTAAAGTTGACCAGTTCCAGACGCAATGTATTTGCGATGGCACCGATAAAGGCAGCCGTGGCTGCCATCGGGATCGAACTGTTGAACATAATAGAGAATCCGAATACACCGCAAAAACTTGTGATCAACCGCAGTAACAGATGAAGGACAGGATCGATGGATAATGAGGAAAAATCCTGTGGCTGCAATTTTAAGAGCAATGCCATGATCCATGCAAACATGGTAGCGACCAGCACGATGATCACGGAATAAGTGAGGCGTTCCAGTCCGGATCTCAAATCAAGCTTGGCAAGGTCGATTCCACTTGTGATGAATGGAAATCCTGGTATGATAAACAGCATGGAACAGATATATCCTGCCTCGTGGAAGGACGGAATATGGAATAACATTTCTGCCAGATGCAGACATACGGTATAAGTCAGACAGGCGGCAGAGATTGATACTGCAATATTTAAAAATAACGTATAATGGTGTTTGATCAGTTTGGTGCGGATCACATTTCCAATACCGGCTGCGATAAAGGCGAGAACCATTTCAATCGGACCACCACCCAGCAGGAACGTGAAAGCACAACATGCGAGTGCAGCGGCGAGACCAAGTTTGGCAGGGGAGTAGAGTGTGTGAATAGACTCGATTTCATCCAGACGTCTGTGAATCTCTTCACCTGTCAGATGGGCTTCCTGTTTTGGAAAATTGTCAACAAACTGTTCCATACGGTAAAGCTTTGAGGTATTGACACCTGTATTGGCAATGCTTAAGGATTGTGAGACACATTCTTTTCCGTCAAAACAGTTAAATTCGATGGACATAAGTCCGACATCCACGGTGCAGGTGACACCCAATTCCTTTGCAAGACGGTTCATGGAAGTGCGGACACGCCATGCTCCGGTTCCACAGGAGAGCATGATCAATCCGACTCTTCCGATAACAGAAGCCTTCTCGATCAGCCCTGCTTTATTGATCAGAACATTGCTGTCGTTTTCCGTGTAATCGTGCCAGGGGATTTCCATATGATTTTTTTCCATGATATCCATATAATTATTCTTCTGCATAAATGATCGCCTCTGCTTTTTTTACATGTCGTTCCAGATTCTTCAAAAACAGCGAATCCGGTAGAAAAATACCAATCTCATCATAGCGGGTGTTTTCCTCTACCAGAGAATCCTGCCCATAGAAAATATACGCCATAGGAAGACTTTTCTCCAGTTTGATCATAAGATCCCAGACAGCAGAATAAGCTTCTGCCTCTGTCTCTTTCAGCTTGACAGTGTCGGGCAGCTCGCGGATGATCAGTACACCGGTATTTTTTTCCAGAATCTGCTGTTCCATATCCATTTTTTCAGAAGCATAGGCATGGCGGTAACGGTAGGCCTGTGCAAAATAAATATTTTTCTTATTGTCAAGATCACAGTAGACATCATAAAAATGCTGGTAATCTTTTTCATGTACGGTTGTTTTATATCCGGGCAGTAAATTGCCCGATTCGTCAGTCATGATAATCGGATTCGTTCTGCCGTCTGCGTTAAAACGGTACGGAATCAGAAATGAATTCCGGAGCAGATCGAATAATGTATTTTGACAGATTGCCATAAGAAAAGCTGACAGATCTCTGTTGTGATAAGCATTAAAAAGTGCCTGGGAAAATTCAGCGGGAGATAATGGAAAATTGTTATCCTCATTGCAAAACAGGGAATTGCAGAAAGTCCCCTGGAGTTTTTCACATGCCCATGGATCATTTAATATTTTGTTGAATAAAACATCTGCTTTTTCTTCGCGTGGAAAAATTGTTTTTTCTGCCATAAATGAATCGCTTCCTTTTCTTTTTTTCGCTAAAATTATACTATTGAAATAGAAATATGTGAAAACTATAATTGATATAGCAGAAATAATAATTTGATATGATTGAGGGCGAGCTATGGATGTGAATTTTGAGTATTATAAAATTTTTTATTACGTTGCGAAATACAATAATTTTACGAGGGCTGCAAGGGTGTTGGGAAACAGCCAGCCGAATGTGACAAGGGCAATGAACTGTCTGGAACAGCAGCTTCATTGTACGCTTCTGGTGCGGACGAACCGTGGAGTTTTTCTGACTACGGAAGGGGAAAAGCTGTATACACATGTAGCAGCGGCCATGGAACAGCTTTTTACGGCAGAGGAGGAACTGGCAGAATGTGTGGGACTGTCCCATGGGAGTATTGCAATCGGAGCCAGTGAGACCGCGTTAAATTTGTTTCTTCTGGATAAGTTAAAAGAGTTTCACAATACATACCCGGGAATCCGGCTGAAGATCTACAATCATTCCACACCGCAGGCGGTGGAAGCGGTGAGAAGGGGAACGGTTGATTTTGCAGTCGTTTCCACACCTGTAAAAGCGGATGCACCGCTCCACATGACAATGCTTCATTCATATCAGGAAATACTGATCGGTGGAACAGAGTTAGGGCATCTGGCAGGAAAGCAAACAACATTTGAGGAGATTATGCAATATCCGCTCATCTGTCTTGGAAAGGAGACGGTGACCTTTCAGTTTTACAGGCAGTTATTTGCTTCTTATGGTCTGGACTTTGAGCCGGATACAGAGACTGCAACGGCGGATCAGATCCTTCCACTGGTAAGAAGCGGACTGGGGCTGGCTTTTATACCAAAACCGATGGCAAAGGATGCGATTGACAGGGGAGAGGTGTCAGAGATACCCCTGTGTGAGAAGATACCGTCCCGGAATATCTGTCTGATCTATGACAGCAAACACCCATTTAAGGAGGCTGCCACACAATTGAAAAAGATGATCGCTGCGAATAGTTTTGCCAGTGTTGAATAGGTTTTTGGAAAACGATTGATATTTTTTAAAGCATATGTTATAGTTCAAACGAACTTGATAATGAAACAAACAGGTGTCAGATAGGCAGGGTGACCTCACTCTGCCGGATCTGGTGAAAAGGGAAACAGGTGCGAATCCTGTACGAACTCGTCACTGTATTTAGGGAGTGCATGCCAAAAACTCACTGGGCAGCCGGGAAGAGGGCAATGCATGATGATCTGTAAGTCAGGAGACCTGCCTGATTGTTGTACGGGAAACAAAAATGTTTCCACGCCACGAGTAACTGGCTGTACGGATGAGAAAATTTGAACTGTTTTTCGAGCATTTTTGTAAGATAGGACAGGAAAAATTTTATATTGTGATTTGAGTGCAGCGTTTCTTTTGTGAAAAAGAGACGCTTTTTTCATATTCAGGCAGAAGGACTCCATAGAACATCATCTGGAACAGACCGTCGAACAGGAAAGAGAGAAAAACAGAATGCAAAGCAACGGAAACGGAACCGAAGTATGGGAAAAAGGAATACAGGTTGATCTCCCGGATGGAGAGTATGAGATTGAAGTGCAGCTGACAGGGGGAAGCGGCAGGGCGTCTGTCACATCACCGGCAATTCTGCAGGTGCAGGATGAGAAGGCCGTCATCGAGATCGAGTGGAGCAGCCCTAATTATGACTATATGACGATGGACGGAGAGACTTATCTTCCGGTCAATACAGAGGGCAATTCTGTTTTCGAACTGCCTGTGACTGCTTTTGACAAAGAAGTGCCGGTAACGGCAGATACGACAGCCATGAGCGTGCCGCATGAGATTGAATATACGATTCTGCTCGACAGTGCTTCCATTGCAAACGCCGGGAAAAAACCGATGGAAGTGATCGCAGTTGTCTACGTCGCAGCCGTGATCGCAGTAAGTATCACAGCGTGGCAGATACATCGGAAGAGAAAAGGAAAAAAAGAATGAAGCAGATAAAAAAAATCGGTCTGTGGTGTATATTGCTTTTTGCCTGCATCCAGATATCGGGCTGTGGAGACGGCCAGACCTCCTGGAAGAGTGAGGATCATGAGATCAGCAGTGAGCTGACTTATGAAAAGAGCATGGATTTAGATTATGCCACAGAGTTTGCAGTGGATTATTATGAGAATGGTTTTACACTTATTTCCATATCGGATGGAAGCAGATTTTTACTGAATACCGAAGGGGAACAGGTACCGGAGGATTTAGAGAAGGGTATCACAGTCTTAAATGCCCCGGTGTCCGATATTTATCTGGTTGCCTCTGCGGCTATGGATATGTTTTGCAGTATCGGTGCACTGGATCACATCTGCCTGTCCGGACTGCCTGAAGAAAAATGGGAGATCCCGGAGGCAAAGGCGGCAATGGAGAGCGGACAGATCGTATATGCCGGAAAGTATAATGCACCTGATTATGAACTGATCTGTTCGAAAGAGTGCGGGCTTGCCATTGAGTCAACGATGATCGGACATTCACCGGAGGTAAAGGAGAATCTGGAATCGTTTGGCATTCCGGTTTTAGTCGATCATTCCAGCTATGAGTCTGATCCGCTTGGCAGGACCGAGTGGGTAAAGCTTTATGGAGTGCTGACCGGAAATGAGGATGCGGCGGTGAGAGCATTTGAGGAACAGAAACAGTATGTACAGGAACTTTCCGATGTGGAAACGACCGGAAAGACAGTCGCATTTTTTTATGTTACAACAGCAGGAACGGTCAGTGTGCGAAAGAGCAATGACTATGTTCCGAAAATGATAGACATTGCCGGTGGGGAGTATGTGTTCCGGAATTTAAAGGGGGAAGATAACGCAGCTTCCAGTGTCAATATGCAGATGGAAGAATTTTATGCGCAGGCAAAAGATGCGGACTATCTTGTCTATAACAGCACGATCGACGGCAATCTTGCTTCCATTGATGATCTGCTGGCGAAAAACAGTCTTTTTGCAGATTTTAAAGCAGTCCAGAATGGAAATGTATGGTGTATCGGGAAAAATCTTTATCAGGATACCATGGATACCGGAAGCATTATCCATGATTTTCATGAGATGCTGAACTCGGAGGATACGGATGAACTTACCTACATGTATAAGCTCAAAGATAATCACGTTGTAGGGCATGTGGATTGTCATTCTGATCACATTATCAGTGATCTTTTTTATCGTCAGTGTATGTGCTGGAAGTGTGCAGATTCCGCTCTCAGATATCTGGAGACAGTTCAGAGGGGAACAGGATGAACTTTATGCAGCCATTCTCTTTCAGATCCGTATCCCGAGAACGTTTGCGGCAATCCTGCTTGGCGGTGCGCTGGCGTTGTCCGGGTATCTGCTGCAGACTTTTTTTCACAATCCGATCGCGG
>OGLY01000703.1_pt1 | contig 12352 bp, 12 predicted proteins | sample 1573091 | NCBI WGS metagenome assembly OGLY01 (sample SAMEA2581916, study PRJEB24529) | metagenome | biome: Human gut stool | place: China | collected 2011
GTTTGTATATTTAGTGGTTTGGTCACTCCTAAATTACAAACTTCGGGGCTGACACGCAAGGGTCGGCCCTTTTTTACTGACTATCAGATACACTTTTTTAGACAGTATCAAAATAAATAAAAAGAATGGGAAGAGAAGATGATGCTTTCACTTCACTAAGATGTTATGTTGTTTATGACATTTATACTATAGAACATCTATTGACTATGCCTTGTAAAATATCTCATTTATCTGTTCTGTCAAAAAAGTTTATATTTTTTATTCTTTTTATCTTAACTTCCGAAACAACTGTTTCCGAAATGGCCATTTCGCTACTGCTACTATAATGTATTTTTCTGTAATGCCGTTATTCGGTATTTATAATACTATGAAATTCCACAAATGGCGTATGTCTTGTAAGTAGACAAGCTGCTGAAATATTTATAATAGGTATTAGCTGAAAATCGAAAATTCTTAGTATGAACGTCAGTTTTTTATAAACATTTCCATGCTTTCTTATCCTTTACAACCAACAATCCTCTTAAACCTTTTGTAACCTGCAGCAATCTGCAAATGCGAAATTGGTTGTTGTATCTTTGCAATGTCGAAAGGAACAAGGCGACACGGACATTAAAGCCACAGCCGGCAGGCGGAAATGAACGTAGCGGCAGTTCTGGAAGGCATGAGAGATAATAAACAAATAATGTATAACAACCAAAAAGAAAGGAAAGAAACATGATTAGGTATAAACTTTATCAGAACCGCAATTCAAACAGTAACACAAACGGTAAATGGTATGCACGCGCGGTGTGCGAGGAAACTTACGATACAGAGAAGCTGGCGGCTCACATGTCATCACACAGTTCGCCGTTCTCGGCCGGTGTTATCCACGGAGTGCTGAAAGACATGATAGCATGTATCAAGGAACTCGTGATGGACGGCAAGAACGTTAAGCTGGACGACTTGGCCATATTCTCGGCAGGTCTGAGAACATTGCCGGCCAACAGTCCCGAGGAGTTCACCGCCTCAGCCAACATCGACAGCGTACGCCTGAGAGCACGCTCAACAGGAGTGTTCCGCTCATCAGTGCTGACACGCGAGGCAAAGACCAAGCAGTTCTCACAATATACGGTAGGCGAGGGCAGCGAAGTAGAGATGCCGTAATGCAGTAGAGTGAAGCTGCCATAAACATTAAGAAGCTTACTTTCATTGTGTTAACCCAAATCTGGAGTTATGATTCTGCCTGTATTTCTGCCTTGTGTAGAGCTGATTTTCGTTTGATTTTTCGCAGGCACTTTTATAATTCATAATTAACAATTCATAATTAACAATTAGCTGGCGCTGAACTTCGTTTGCGCTTAGCACCTTGCGCCAAAAGAAACAAAAAGACGGATGGAGGCAGAAATACATAAAATGGACAAAGCTATATGCGGTCTGATGATGATTTGGGTTTTATAACGTTGACGGGCATTGGTCATGCAGATTTAAGCAGGCCGATGTCTGTCAACTTTGTTAATAAAACGGAAGCATGTCGGTGAAGTATATCTTATGACAGTCAGACATTTAGCTCCTGCCTTGGCAGCCCAGGGCAGTTTGTGCACCTGAATTTTTTATCGGTGCATTGATGTCGTTTACATCTATTTTTTATAAATTTGCCAATTGAAACACAGACAATTTTTATGATAAAGTTTAAGGATATAACAGAAGACGACAAGGAACTGATACAGAGTTTTACGCTTTGGGGCGAAAGACAAAACTGCGACCTGTCGTTCTCGAACCTGATAAGCTGGCGCTTTCTTTACAACACACAGTTTGCGATAGTTGACGACTATCTTGTGTTCCGTTTCTACATGGGACATCATCTGGCCTACATGATGCCTGTGCCACGGCCGAAGCGGCAAGAAGACGGTACGTTTAAGGTGGAGCCGTGTGACGAATGTTCGGTTAGCGTGATACGTGCCATACGCGACGACTCGATAGCCATGGGGCATCCGTTTCTGATGCTTGGCGTATGCAACTATATGCGCGACATCATTGAGGAGCATTTCCCCGACACGTTCGACATAAAGCCCGACCGCGACTTCAGCGACTATATTTACACACGCGACAAGCTGATAAACCTTTCGGGAAAGAAACTGCAGAGCAAGCGCAACCACATAAACAAGTTTAAGAACCTTTATCCTGACTACAGATACCGCGAACTTACGTCGGAACTTATTCCGCAATGCCTCGAACTGGAACGGCAGTGGCGCCGCACATCGAAAGACGACAACGGAGATGTGCCCGATGAGGACCTGTCAGAAGAACTGCGCTCAATGACGCGTGCGTTTAACCGATGGGATAGGCTGGGACTTGTTGGCGGAACAATATTTGTAGGCGACAAACTTGTAGCCTTCACCTTCGGCTGCCCGATAAACCAGTGTACGTTTGACGTGTGTGTTGAGAAGGCCGACGTAAACTATGAAGGAGCGTTCACGATAATAAACCAGGAGTTTGTGAAGCATCTGCCCGAGCAGTATTATTATATCAACCGTGAGGAGGATATGGGCGACGAAGGACTGCGGCGCGCCAAGCTGTCGTATAAGCCCGACATACTGCTTGAGAAGAACGTGATAATGGAGAAACATCCGCTGGCGGCATTTGAAGATCAGGACCGCATAAAGGAAGAAACGCGCGAGATATGGAAACAGGTGTTCAACGATCCCGACAAGTTTATCGACCTTTATTTCTCGCGTGTCTACCGCAGCGAGTATAACGTGTGCTGCCAGATAGACGGAAAGGTGGTGGCTGCGTTGCAGACATTGCCTTATACCATGCTTTATGACGGACGCGAGGTGAAGACCGTATATGTAAGCGGAGTGAGCACGCGGCCGGAATACCGCCGTCAGGACATAGGCAACAACCTTATGCGGCAGGCCCATTTCCGCGTATATTACAGGGAAACAGTGTTTGCTTCTCTTATTCCTGCCGAGGAATGGCTATATGAATGGTATGAGAAGTGCGGATATGCCCGTGTGATGACATGCACGCCTCCGCCGGCAGACGCCATGGTTACTCCGTTTGAAGAGTTCGACCGCATTCAGCGCGCAAAGCGTTGTGTGCTTCTGCATGATGAAGATGGCTATGAGGTTATACGCGAAGACATACGCCTGGCAGGTGATGAATATCGTCCGCAGGCCAAAAACATTCAGGCCATGCTGCGCGTGATAAACGCCAAGAAGGCTCTGGAACTGTATGCCGAACTGAATCCTGACAAAGATATGGTGCTGAGGGTTGAAGGTGATGCAGACATTCCGATGAATAATGCCTACTATGTAATAAAGAACGGGAAGGTGCGTCAGACGGATGAGCCTTACGCCGATGCCTTGAAGCTGACAATAAACGGCCTGGCAGAATTTCTGTTTGATGGCGTAGGGGCGGAAATGAACCTGATGTTGAATTAAGTTAAACCTAAATCAGTCATTAGACCGCATATAGCTTTATCTATTTCGTGCATTCATGCTTTCAGTCCGTATTTTTGTTTCTATTGGCGTCTTTTTGTTCGCTTTTTCTTAACATAGCCCGCTATGCCTGCGAAAAATCTAACGAAAATCCGCTCAATATAAAGCAAAAATCCCGGCCGAATACTAATGCCAGATTTGGGTTGAAAGTGAAAAGATAAAAGTGAAAAATCCATTAGCTATCTTGCTTTAATACAATGGCTAATGGATTCTTCACTTTTCACTTTTATCTTTTCACTTCTTAGAGTTTCGTTTTCAGTTCGTAAAGTTTTGTAGAGTTGCTGCCTTTGATGAGTATGCAGAAACCTTCTGGCTTGTTCTCGTCAATGGCTTGCTTAACCTCTTCAACGTTGTTGAACTTGCGGAATGTACAGTCTGTAGATTTAAACTCATCGCCAACGAGCCACACCTGCTCGATATCTAAGGCTTTCAGCATGTCTGCAACCTTTTGATGTTCCTCGTCGCTCACTTCGCCAAGTTCCTTCATTGCGCCTATTATGGCCATCTTATGGTCGGCCTTAATCTCTTTGAAGTTCTTCAGTGCGGCCTCCATGCTTGTAGGGTTGGCGTTGTATGCGTCGATAATCAGTTTGTTGCTTGCCGTAACCTCCAGTTCTGAGCGGTTGTTGGTAGGCACGTAGTTGGCAAGTGCATGGCATATTTGCTCTTCTGTAACGTCGAAATAAAGACCTATACATGCTGCAGCGAGCATGTTGTATATGTTGTAGCTGCCAATCATGTGAGTCCTTACTTCGTTCCACTGGGCTTTGCCGTGGCGCCATCTGAAGTTGAGGAACGGGTCGCATGACAGAAACTCTCCGCATACGCTAAGTTCATCGCTGTCCGTGGTGCCGTATTTTATAAGGCTCAGTCCGCTTGAAATCTTCAGCAGATGTTCGTTGTCGTTGTGTATAAACACTTTGCCGTTGTGCTCGCGCAGATAGTCGTAGAGTTCGCCTTTGGTGCGTATCACACCTTCAAACGAGCCGAAACCTTTAAGGTGAGCCTTGCCCACGTTGGTTATTATGCCGTAGTCAGGCTCGACGATGTTGACCAAAGTCTTGATTTCGCCCGGATGGTTGGCTCCCATCTCTATCACGGCAATGTCGTTTTCGGCAGTTAGGCGCAGCAGCGTCTTAGGCACGCCGATGTGGTTGTTGAAGTTGCCCTGAGTGTAGAGCACGTTATATTTTTCGGCCAATACGGTTGCCACGAGTTCCTTTGTCGTGGTCTTGCCGTTGGTGCCGGTTATTCCAATGATTTTAGTTCCTAGTTTGCGGCGGTGGTAGTTGGCCAGCTGCTGCAGCGTGGTCAGACAGTTGTCAGTAAGAATATACCTGCTGTCGCCTTCAACGGCAAACTCTTTTTCGTCGATAACGGCATACGAACAGCCCTGTTCAAGAGCCTTGGCAGCAAAGGCGTTGCCGTTGAACGATTCGCCTTTCAGCGCAAAGAAAATAGAACCTTTAGGGCAGTCGCGGCTGTCGGTGGTAACCTGCGGATGCTCGGTGAAGATTCTGTATAATTCTGATATGTCCATGTGTGATAGTTTTATTGGGTGCAAAAGTACATCAAAAAATCGTACCATGACAATTTTGCGGCCAAATAATAATCTGTTCTGCACATATTTTCTTACCTTTGTGACTCTGTTGATACAGAAAAAATTATTGATGAAACAAAAGATATATTGTTATAAATGCTAATCTGAAACTTTTTGAATAAAATGAAATACGTAAACGAAATGGTGCGCCGCCAGGACCGCCTGCTCAGCGAGGAGCGTGCCTTGCAGCTTATTAGAGACAGCGAATATGGAGTGTTGTCGATGGTTGATGCTGACGGTGGAGCCTATGGCCTGCCGCTGAATTATGTTTGGGACGGCGAACACAGTCTTTATATACATTGCGCTCCTGAAGGAAAGAAACTCAGGGCCTTGGCGCACAATCAGGATGCGTCGTTCTGCATAGTCGGCAATACTAATCTGTTGCCGTCTCGCTTCACTACCGAATATGAAAGTGTGGTGATGAAATGTCACGCTGTGACGGCGCTTGATGATGAAGAAAAGAGGCACGCGCTGCAACTGCTGATAGACAAACTGGCCCCTGAATATAAAGAAGCCGGAATTAAGGCCGCTGAAAAATCGTTTCATCGTGTAGGCATAATACGTCTTGACATAATTGAGTTCAGCGGCAAGTGTAAGGCTGTTCCGTCGGCTCATTGAGGTTTAAGCCCAAATCAGGCGGCTTGGATATAAATATATTTTCCGACTTGTTTTTATTCTTTATAAAAAACGTCAAAAATATAAAGAGTCTCAATATTTATGAGTATTTTTGCCATCTGTTGAGATTAATTTTATTCTTTAATTTATATTGTGAAAAGCTTTATTCCATATATATTGAACGTTAACGGGCAACTGATTGATTTGTCAGAGCCTTGTGTTATGGGCATTCTCAATGCCACTCCCGATTCTTTTTATGCCGGCAGCCGCAAGCAGACTGAGTCTGAGATTGCTGCAAGGGCCGACCAGATAATGGCCGAAGGCGGCAAGATTATCGACGTAGGGGCTTTCTCTACGCGCCCCGGTGCGGCTCATGTTACTGAGGAAGAAGAAATGGAACGCATGCGCATGGCATTGAAAGCCGTAAGGAGCGTGCAGCCCGATGCCCCCGTTTCTGTCGACACATTCAGACCCGAAGTGGCCCGTATGGCCGTTGAAGAGTTTGGGGCTGGCATAATAAATGATGTATCTGAAGGCAACGTCAACGGCGCTTTCGGCGGCAGCGAGGCTTATACGGCAGGCGATGAGGTCGGCGAAGGCGGATGTGAGTGTCCAGAGATGTTCAGGATGGTGGCCCGTCTTGGCGTGCCTTACATACTCATGTCGGTCAAGCCCGACATAATGAGCATGATGAAGGCCTTTGCTCATGAAGTGCAGACGCTCCATTCTCTTGGTGTTAAGGACGTGATTCTCGACCCTGGCTTCGGATTCGGCAAGACGCTTGAGCAGAACTATGAACTGCTTGCCTCTTTGGGAAAGTTGCGCGAGTTTAATCTTCCGCTGCTCGTAGGCGTGTCGCGCAAGTCGATGATTGCGCGCCTGCTCGGCACTGATGCTGATCATTCGCTCAACGGCACATCAGTTGTCAACACCATTGCCATGATTAATTCGGGTGCGTCAATTCTGAGAGTACACGACGTAAAGCCGTGTGTTGAGGCTGTTACTATTGTAAAAGAAGTATTTAAGTATGTTTGAATTTGGCATAAAAGATTTTGTCGATATATTTTGCGTGGCCCTGATGCTGTATTATATTTACAGACTGATGAAGGAGTCGCGCTCGCTTAACGTGTTTATCGGCATCATGGTGTTCATCGTTGTCTGGCTGTTTGTAAGTCAGATTCTTGAGATGCGCCTGCTCGGAAGCATTATGGACAAGCTGGTAAGCGTGGGTGTCATTGCCATAATAATATTGTTTCAGGAAGAAATACGCAAGTTCTTGTATAATCTTGGTGCACACCGCCGCGTGAACGGAATAATAAGGCTCTTTGTCTCGGGCGACAATAAGGATAAGGTGGACATGGAGTCGATAATGCCTGTCGTGATGGCTTGCATGAACATGGGCAAGGCGCGCATCGGAGCGCTCATTGTCATCGAGCGCATATCGTCGCTCGACGATATCGTTGAAACCGGCGACATCATCGACGCAAACATAAACCAGCGACTTATAGAGAACATCTTCTTCAAGAATTCGCCTCTGCACGACGGTGCGATGGTCATATCAAAGAAGCGTATCAGGGCTGCGGGATGTATCCTTCCCGTGAGCCACAGCATAGATATCCCGAAGGAACTCGGACTGCGCCACCGTGCTGCAATGGGCATATCGCAGGACAGCGATGCCATAGCCATTGTCGTGTCAGAAGAGACCGGGCGCATTTCGGTGGCCATAAAGGGACAGTTCCACCTGCGCTTGTCGGCCGAACAGCTTGAGAGCATACTTACACGTGAACTTGACTTCTGATGCATGACGTCATGGCTTGTGCCTTTCCGGTATCCATGCCATGACGTCATGATTCATTTAACTCCAGCCGTAATCTGTATTCAGCAGGCTGTAGTTTTATGTTGATTGTGTTTCCGCTTTTGTTTTCTTGGTCATAGCGGACTGTTAATGGAAAGGCAAACAATACTGCAATAGAAAACAAGAAGACGGCAGAATACACCGATATGCTTATATAACATTTAGAACATATCTTGCCTGCTGATTTTGCTTTGTTTTATTTTATTCCTTTTATCTTTTTGATGCCGACAGCTTTCTTAGTGTTTCACATTGAAACTGATTTCATTCCCATATATTCTTCATGTTCTTTTTGTTTCTTTTCTGATGACAAATTGTTTTTGTTTTCAATAATATGTATTGCAAAAAGTATAAAATATTGTTTATTTAGTTAATAAAAGTAATTTTTATCTTGAAAATAATTAAAAAATGAAATTGTAACGCTTTTTTAATGCCTCGTATTTTTGTTTCTGAAAATAAAGAACTATATTTGTGAAGTCTCAATTTATAGTTTGTTATCATGATAGATTTTAAAAAATTCTCAGCTATTCAGACTTGTCTCGACGAGTATATGTCGCTTGCAGGCAAGAATGAAATTAACGACATGGAAGCCAACCGTGAGTTGGCCCGTGCCGGTTTGTTAGACGATTCTCTTCCAAATCCTGGCAAGCCATTAAGACTGCTGCTCGCCGGTTTGAGAGATGCTAATCTTTTGCCTCAGAATATTAGGCAGATATACGGAACATGGGTTATCCGACTGTCTACGACGATAGCCAAATGTCCGCTTGTCAACCAGTTTCAGTATTGCTGAAAGTCAGCAGCTGCAGGCTTGCCGGAAAAGATTAAATAACTGATTTTCAATGCACCTCGTGGCATGTAAAAAGGCTGTGGAGTGCATTGAATTTATATGTGCCTTATGGCTGTTTCGATTTAACGGTTGTTTACTTTACACGCTTATTGGCGTTAAATAATGCTAATGACATTCAACTTTAGCGCAACTTATCCGTCTTATACGTAAATTTGCAACAAATTATAACCTAAAAATAAACGAAAATTTATGATGAAGAAGAATTTATTGATTGTATCATTGGTTGCAGGATGCTTCATGGTGAGCAGCTGCGTAAGTAAAAAGGACTTGGAAAACTGCCAGCTTGAGAACAAGGAACTGACAAATAAATATCAGGAAACACAAGGCAAACTCTCTGACGCTAACTCTGAACTTGCTGCAAGCAAGGTGCGCGTTACAAGTCTTGAGGAGCAGCTCGCTCAGACTAAGAGCGCATACGAGGCACTGCAGAGCTCGCTCGACAAGAGCCTTACTGCAAGCAACCAGACAACTGTGAACATCTCTAAGCTGGTTGACCAGATCAACGAGTCAAACCAGTACATCCGTCACCTCGTTGAGGTTAAGAGCAAGAGCGACTCTCTGAACCTTATCCTCACAAACAACCTTACACGCTCGCTTAGCAAGGAAGAGCTGAAAGAGGTTGACGTTCAGGTGCTCAAGGGCGTTGTTTACATCTCTCTTGCCGACAACATGCTCTACAAGAGCGGAAGCTACGAAATCAACGACCGTGCTGCCGAGACTCTGAGCAAGATTGCAAAGATCATCAAGGACTATAAGGACTATGATGTGCTCATCGAGGGTAACACCGACAACGTGCCTGTAAACACATCTTCTGCTGCGATGAAGAACATCCGCAACAACTGGGATTTGTCTTGTCTCCGTGCATCAAGCGTTGTTCAGGCTCTTATCAATCAGTATGGCGTAGAGCCGAAGCGTCTAACTGCCGGTGGACGTGGCGAGTTCAACCCTGTTACATCTAACGATACTGAGGTTGGCAAGCAGCGCAACCGCCGCACTCAGATTATCATCACTCCGAAACTTGACCAGTTCATGGACCTTATCGACAAGGCTCCCGAGAGTGCTGAATAATCAGAACATTAGAACTTAGATAATATAATCATAAGGTCGGACATACGGCAGGCGCCGTTTGTCCGGCCTTTTTCTTTTTTATATCCTTTTCATAAATGCCCTAGGCTTTCTGCCTTTTGTCTTTTTCCTATAGTATGTGTTTTTGCTTTTGGGGGATTGCTGTGCAGTATGCCTACGTGTCTCTGCGTCATCTCAATATGTTTTCATGTTATTTTTGTGCTCTTGCTGCCGTTTTCGTGTTAAGTTTCTCATTTCTTTCCTTGCCGTTTATTGCTTGCGTTGGAGTATGTGGTGCGGATGTTGCTCAAAACTCATTAGTTTTCATTCAAAAAAGCGGCCGTTTTTGCTTCAAAAGTGGCCCGTTTTCGGGGTGAAAACAATAGGTTAATGATTTAAAACTTATTCATGCGGTTTTACTTTCACTGTCTGCGCTTTTGGCGTTTAGTCTTGCCTGGTTGAAATAAAATCGGATCAGTTTTCTTACACTTTTATGTGCCTTTCTTTTTGCTGCTTTGTCTTGTCCTTGTCGTTATGCTTTTTCGGACTTCTGTTCAGATGTCCGTTATTGTTCTGCCGGCCTGCGCACGCGTAGACAAAAGATACTGTCAACGCTGCGCAGGCCGGTAGCCTTTTTCTTCAGTGTTATCTGTTCATCACCTTCCAGGTCTTTCCGTCCTGTACGATAATCATTATTCCTTTATAGTCTTTTGGCGAAGCTATTCTCTGTCCGTCAGCGGTGTATGCCTTGTATGGCTTCTGCATGTCCGGCGTGCAGTCAGCCGTAGTGCCGTCTATTCCCGTAGTCGTCCTTTTGCCTGTTATCGTCATTCTTTTTATTTCCCATGTTCCTGCCTCCGAGTCGTTGCTCTTGTAGTGGAACACTATGCTGATTTTCTTTCCGGCATAGCTGTTTAGCGATATCTCGCCCGAGTCGATAAACGTCCAGTTGTTGCCTGCCGGCCATGTTGTTCCGTCGAGTGCGGTTGTAGTTCCGTCGCATATTACTTCTACGCTGAATGTGCTTTCGGGCGACTTGCAGAAGTTTATTGCATGGTTAAATGTCAGTGTTGCCTCGCTGAATCCTGTAAGGTCTATTTCAGGAGAAGTCAGCGTTGCTTCTGCCGCGTATGCCCTGTTGTTGGCATATCCTGTGCCTTTCCATCCATATTTTGTGTCTCTTATCCACACCTCAAATCCGCTGTATGGCTCGCTTATGTTCTTTGCCGTGAAGCTGCCGGTTTCTGATGTGAATGTTGCCTGATATATTGTTTCTTCCGTAGGAACGTCCGGATTGTCAGTATAGTCAGATGTCGTTACGGTGTTTTCCGGGTCGAAGGCATAGTCTATGCTGTCGCCCCATATATATTCCATGAGGTTTGGAAAGTCTACAAACGGATTGCGGTTGCCCTGAATCTTGTACACTTCGTTGTTGCGCTCCACTTCAGTCTGGTCAACGCCGTCGGTCTTGGCCCACTCTATATATAAGGTGTATGCCCATTCGCGCAGGGTGGGGTAGTCTCCTTGCTGAAGTATCTGCAGGGCCTGCGTGCCCGACCATGTAAAGTCCTGGTATGCCGTAGCCATATACATATATCCTCGCGCAAAGTCGCCTTTCCATTTGTCTGCCGGCTCCCACAGCTTATATCCGTTGCTGCCCGTGCCCACCTTGGTGCATCCGTTGTCGGTGCTGGCGTTGTTAACCTTTCCCATCGGGTAGTTCGATTTTGCCGAGTTTATCTTCTGTTCCGACGGCATCAGGTTATACAGGTCTTTGTATGCCTGGTTTTCGCTTCCGCCCCACCAGCTTTTCGGGAAAGAGTGCTCTATGTTCATGCCGCTTACAGCCTGACCTTTGTTGCCGAAGTATCTTTTGTCGTTGCTGTAGCGGTCAACCACCTGTCCGTCGTCCAGGCGGTCTGTCGTGTAGAAGCCTTCCCATGTGCGTCCTGAGCCTGAGCCGTATTTTAGCACGGTGGCATTCTTTATTATGTTATGCACTGCCGTTTTCAGTTCGGCTCCCTTCTTGCCTTTCAGCGAACTGTAATAGTTTTGCGGAATCTGTGCTATTGCGGCTGTTGCCGTCAGCATGGCCGTTGTTATGGCCGCGATAAAAAATTTTCTCATGTCTTTCTTAATGCAGGTTTTTAAATTTAGACAAATCTTCTGTTTGTAAATACTTGTATTATGTATTTTGCAAATGTATCGAAATATTTTTTAATCATACAACCTTTTCCTCTATTTTTATTCATTATTCTAAATATGTCGTCTCGTATTCGCCCGTGTTTCCGTTTGCTTTTTCGCCGTCATGTAAAGCTGTGTCAACGAAAAGCAGACGGCTATACTCTCAAGATAAAATAATAAGGCGCCTGAGAGCGTCTGTCCGGTTGCGGAATTTAACGCGTCTGCATCCTAATGGCAGATTGGCTGCATCATACACCTTAATATTATTTTCATGATTCCTCCTTTTTCGTGACAATGCTCTTAATGGTTTTTATTCCTGTCCTCTTGGAGAAGTTTGTCTTTCATGCCATTTTCTCAGTCAGAGTGGGATTTTAAATCATATATACAATATTTTACTTTTGTCCTGTCCGATTTTTTGTTTGAATGTGTTGTTTGCGTTTTCGCTTTTTGCCAATCTTCATGCTTCCTGATTTCAGTTTTGCCTTTAAATTCTGCCATCGGTCTTTGGTTTTTGCTATTAGCGTATGATTTTCATCCATCCCTGCCTGTTTTATATCCCGTTCCAGTGTCACAAGTCTGCTTATTTCTTTAGTAAAATATAATAATGTGAATGATGTAAGAATGGCACTTAATATGTAAACGACTGTTAAAATCAGTCTAAAATTAAAACTTTTTTCAGAAAACATTTGGCAGTTTGGTGAAAACCCCGT
>OGLY01000716.1_pt1 | contig 12131 bp, 10 predicted proteins | sample 1573091 | NCBI WGS metagenome assembly OGLY01 (sample SAMEA2581916, study PRJEB24529) | metagenome | biome: Human gut stool | place: China | collected 2011
ACTTTAGTTCAGGCTATTCAATCGAAACGTGCGAATATAATATGTTTGAGTTTAATAATCGATTAGATCAACCCTTAGAAGAAAAAGAAGTGATTAAACTTGTTAGAAGTGCCTATTCAGAAAACTATCAAGGGGCTAATAGGGAATACATTACCATTCTTTGCAAAGCTTGGGTATCAAGTGATTTAACCAGTAAAGATTTATTTGTCCGTCAAGGGTGGTTTAAATTCAAGAAAAAAAGAAGTGAACGTCAACGTGTTCATTTGTCAGAATGGAAAGAAGATTTAATGGCTTATATTAGCGAAAAAAGTGATGTATACAAGCCTTATTTGGTGACGACTAAAAAAGAGATTAGAGAAGCGCTAGGCATTCCTGAGCGGACATTAGATAAATTGCTGAAGGTACTGAAGGCGAATCAGGAAATTTTCTTTAAGATTAAACCAGGAAGAAATGGTGGCATTCAACTTGCTAGTGTTAAATCATTGTTGCTATCGATCATTAAAGTAAAAAAAGAAGAAAAAGAAAGCTATATAAAGGCGCTGTCAGAGTTTTTTGACTTAGAACATACATTCATTCAAGAGACTTTAAACAAGCTAGCAGAACGCCCAAAAACGGACACACAACTCGATTTGTTTAGCTATGATACAGGCTGAGTTTATGGAAGAAGTTTTAATTGATGATAATATGGTTTTTGATATTGATAATTTAAAAGGATTTCTTAATGATACCAGTTCATTTGGGTTTATAGCTAAAGAAAATAATAAAATTATAGGATTTGCATATTGCTATACACTTTTAAGACCTGATGGAAAAACAATGTTTTATTTACACTCAATAGGAATGTTACCTAACTATCAAGACAAAGGTTATGGTTCAAAATTATTATCTTTTATTAAGGAATATTCTAAAGAGATTGGTTGTTCTGAAATGTTTTTAATAACTGATAAAGGTAATCCTAGAGCTTGCCATGTATATGAAAAATTAGGTGGTAAAAATGATTATAAAGATGAAATAGTATATGTATATGATTATGAAAAAGGTGATAAATAAATGAATATAGTTGAAAATGAAATATGTATAAGAACTTTAATAGATGATGATTTTCCTTTGATGTTAAAATGGTTAACTGATGAAAGAGTATTAGAATTTTATGGTGGTAGAGATAAAAAATATACATTAGAATCATTAAAAAAACATTATACAGAGCCTTGGGAAGATGAAGTTTTTAGAGTAATTATTGAATATAACAATGTTCCTATTGGATATGGACAAATATATAAAATGTATGATGAGTTATATACTGATTATCATTATCCAAAAACTGATGAGATAGTCTATGGTATGGATCAATTTATAGGAGAGCCAAATTATTGGAGTAAAGGAATTGGTACAAGATATATTAAATTGATTTTTGAATTTTTGAAAAAAGAAAGAAATGCTAATGCAGTTATTTTAGACCCTCATAAAAATAATCCAAGAGCAATAAGGGCATACCAAAAATCTGGTTTTAGAATTATTGAAGATTTGCCAGAACATGAATTACACGAGGGCAAAAAAGAAGATTGTTATTTAATGGAATATAGATATGATGATAATGCCACAAATGTTAAGGCAATGAAATATTTAATTGAGCATTACTTTGATAATTTCAAAGTAGATAGTATTGAAATAATCGGTAGTGGTTATGATAGTGTGGCATATTTAGTTAATAATGAATACATTTTTAAAACAAAATTTAGTACTAATAAGAAAAAAGGTTATGCAAAAGAAAAAGCAATATATAATTTTTTAAATACAAATTTAGAAACTAATGTAAAAATTCCTAATATTGAATATTCGTATATTAGTGATGAATTATCTATACTAGGTTATAAAGAAATTAAAGGAACTTTTTTAACACCAGAAATTTATTCTACTATGTCAGAAGAAGAACAAAATTTGTTAAAACGAGATATTGCCAGTTTTTTAAGACAAATGCACGGTTTAGATTATACAGATATTAGTGAATGTACTATTGATAATAAACAAAATGTATTAGAAGAGTATATATTGTTGCGTGAAACTATTTATAATGATTTAACTGATATAGAAAAAGATTATATAGAAAGTTTTATGGAAAGACTAAATGCAACAACAGTTTTTGAGGGTAAAAAGTGTTTATGCCATAATGATTTTAGTTGTAATCATCTATTGTTAGATGGCAATAATAGATTAACTGGAATAATTGATTTTGGAGATTCTGGAATTATAGATGAATATTGTGATTTTATATACTTACTTGAAGATAGTGAAGAAGAAATAGGAACAAATTTTGGAGAAGATATATTAAGAATGTATGGAAATATAGATATTGAGAAAGCAAAAGAATATCAAGATATAGTTGAAGAATATTATCCTATTGAAACTATTGTTTATGGAATTAAAAATATTAAACAGGAATTTATCGAAAATGGTAGAAAAGAAATTTATAAAAGGACTTATAAAGATTGATTATATAATATATGAAAAGCTATTATAAAAGACATTAGTATTAAATAGTTTAAAAAAATGAAAAATAATAAAGGAAGTGAGTCAAGTCCAGACTCCTGTGTAAAATGCTATACAATGTTTTTACCATTTCTACTTATCAAAATTGATGTATTTTCTTGAAGAATAAATCCATTCATCATGTAGGTCCATAAGAACGGCTCCAATTAAGCGATTGGCTGATGTTTGATTGGGGAAGATGCGAATAATCTTTTCTCTTCTGCGTACTTCTTGATTCAGTCGTTCAATTAGATTGGTACTCTTTAGTCGATTGTGGGAATTTCCTTGTACGGTATATTGAAAGGCGTCTTCGAATCCATCATCCAATGATGCGCAAGCTTTTGAATATTTTGGTTGATCGATATAATCATGAATCAATCGATTTTTAGCCTCACGCGCTAAGTTAATATCTGTGAACTTAAAAATTCCTTTAACAGCTTCTCTGAAAGATTTTGAATTTTTTTTAGGAATGGTGGTAAAGATATTTCTTAGGAAGTGAACTTGGCATCTTTGCCAACTTACGTTGGTGAAGGATTTTCTAATGGCAGAGACTAATCCTTTGTGCGCATCAGAAATAACGAGTTCCGTACCTTGTAAACCGCGTTCTTTTAGGTATTCAAAAAATGTTGTCCAGGTCTCTTCGCTTTCGCCACTTTGAATCATGAAGCCGATAATTTCACGGTCGCCATCTTTGGTTATTCCAATCGCTATATGACAGCTTTTTGAGAGTACTCGATTTTCTTCTCGTACTTTTATATAGAGTACATCGGTCATTAAGTAAGGATAATTTTTTTCTGATAATAAACGATTCTGCCACTCGTTAACCATAGGTTCTAGCTGTTCTGTTAAGCTAGAAACGAAGGACTTAGAGACGGATTTACCACAAAGTTCTTCCACAATTTTTGATACTTTACGAGTTGAAACGCCTGATACATACATTTCCAACATTGAAGCCATGAGGGCTTTTTCGTTTCGTTGATAACGTTCAAACACTGTGGGTGAAAAATGGCCATCACGTGTTCTGGGTACTTTTAATTCTAGCGTGCCTACACGTGTCGTAAAGCTGCGCTCATAATAGCCATTTCGTTGACTTTGTCGGTTTTCTGTAAGTACGTAATCATCCGTATCTGTCCGCAACTATATTTTTCTGATACACTCTTTTCATAACAAAGGAAGGAAACTGTATCATTATGAAAAAAGATGAAAAAATCACTCTGTGGTCTGAACGAATCCATGAATTTCAATCCAGTGGGCAGACTTGCAAAACATGGTGTCAGGAACATCACGTTCCAGTCTCTACAATGAATTATTGGATGCGCAAGCTGAAAAAATTGGACGAACAATCAGATACAGATATGATTTTTGCAAAAATGCCAACGGAAAAAGAGATTTCAAAGAATGAGACTTTGAATATCAGCCCGTCTCCAGTCCGCATTTTTATCACAAACGCTATTCGGATTGAAGTGATGCCTGAATGCCCGCCGGAATTTTTTCGTGTTCTGATCCAGGGGCTGAAAGATCATGCTTGATCTGGCAGGTGGCACAACCGTTTACCTTGCCTGTGGAGCTACCGATCTGAGAAAAAGCTATCACGGACTGGCTGCAATTATCAAGCTGAAATTCAAACTTGATCCCTATTCGCGCTGCATGTTTGCGTTCTGCAACCGCAGGCGGACTTCTATTAAGATTCTGCAATGGGACGGATCCGGTTTCTGGATTCTGATGAAGAGGCTTGACAAAGATTCCTTTCACTGGCCGGATACTCCGGATGAATTACAGAAAGTGACCCTGAAAGAAATGCATTGGCTGTGTGATGGTCTTTCACTTACTCCGAAGGGAGCTTTTGAAGAAAGACATCCAAAGATTGTTGTATAAAGAACGGATTTGTCAATTCGCAAAAAGCACGAAATACTCGTGGATATCGGTATATATTCCTACACAGTAAAACGTTGATTTTTCTCGAACAGCTGGACTTTCTATGCTATACTGGAATTATCATATAAGAGTTTGGAGATTGCCGGATGGATCCGTTTTTTACAGAGGAACAGCTGAATAACATGAGCCGTGAAAACATGATGGAAGTTATGAGAATCATGCAGAATCAGGTTCAAAAAAAAGAGACCGAGGTACAGCTTCTGAAAGACAAGAAGAAAGAACTGGAATTTATGAACGCAATGCTTTCAGACCGTCTTGCGCTTGCACAAAGAAGACGTTTCGGTTCTTCCAGTGAAAAATACGCAGATGGATATGAACAGATGGATCTGTTTAATGAGGCTGAAGTCAATGCAGATATGGATACTGCTGAGATTGAAGAGGAAATCGTGATTCCATCGCACAAACGGAAAAAACGCACCGGCAAAAAAGAAGAAGATCTCTCTAATTTCGAAGTAACAGAAACAATCGAATATAAACTGACCGGCGAAGACCGCTATTGTCCGGACTGTGGAACAAAGTATAAAGTCGTCACAAAAGAAGTCGTAAAACGACTGAAATTCATCCCCTCCACCTTTGAAGTGGTTGAAGAAGTAACCTATGTATACAGTTGTCCAAAATGTGGTGCTATGATCCGGCCGGAAAAAGAGTTTCCGCTGATCAAGGGAAGCATTGCTACACCTTCGCTGGTTGCCGGAATCATGAATGCAAAGTATGTCAATGGCATGCCGCTGGCAAGACAGGAACGGGAATTCGCAAGGTATGACTTAAATCTTTCAACAAAAACAATGGCAAACTGGATCATCAGCTGTGCAGACCGGTATCTGGGACTGCTTTATGGGCAGATGAAGGAAGAATTCCTAAAGAGCAGATACATCCATTGCGATGAAACCAGGATCCAGGTGATTGATGAACCAGATCAGAAAGGATCATCTCAAAACTGGATGTGGGTATATCTGACAGATCATTACAGTGAAGCCCCACAGATGGTTCTCTTTGATTATGAGAGAACGCGTGCCGGATATCACCCGGTAAACTTCCTTGGAGATACATTTCATGGATATCTGACGTGTGATGGATACCAGGCGTATCATGGACTGAACGATTCCATCACCGTAACCGGATGCTTTACCCATGCGAGACGCCGTTTTGATGCTGCACTCACGGCATTAAAAAAGGATTTCACAAAGGAGCAGCTGAAAGAAACAGTTGCATATCAGGCAATGACGAGGATCGGAATCCTGTATAAAGTAGAGGAACTGATCAAAGATAAGACACCGGAAGAACGGTATCAGGAACGCCAGAAGCAGTCGCGTCCAGTAGTGGAAGCCCTGTTTGAATGGCTGCATTCAATGGAAGATTCTGTAGACAGATCTTCCCTTATTGGTGATGCCATTTTATATACGCTGAATCAGGAAACCTATCTTCGCAGGTACTTGGATGATGGGCATCTGAGCATTGATAATAATAGTGCGGAGCGTGCAATCAAAAATTTTGCAGTAGGCCGCCGGAATTGGCTGTTTGCCAAGAGTATCCGTGGTGCAGATGCCAGTGCTATTGTTTACAGTATCGCAGAAACAGCCCTGCTGAATGGTCTGAAGCCGTATGTATATCTTTCCTATGTATTAGACGAACTTCGTAAAATGGGACCTTTTCCAAAGCTGGATGATCTAAATCGGCTTTTGCCATGGTCAAATGAATTACCGGAAGGATTTCGAACCAAAAAGAAGAAATAAAATGTGCCGCCCTGATGGGCGGCATGTTTTTTTAAAAGGCAAGGTACAGATGATTACGTACTTACGGTTTTCTGTTCGTTCATATTCTTTTGCTTGAATATATTCTGTTCGTTGATTTTCCATTAGTTGATTAAATACCGTTGTTAAAATATTTTTAGAAACGTCATCCTTTACAGAATATTCAATAATGCTTTGAATCTCTTCGCTTTTCAGTGTAAAATGTACTTGGGTCATGTAAAAGTCCTCCTGGGTATGTTTTTGTCGTTAATAAAACAGCTAATACACCGGTTGAACCAGCAAACATAGAAGTAAACAATCCTACGTTTGTCATATCACCTGTTTTTACAGGGTTCTTTTGTCCGCTAGGCTTTGTTGGAGTAGTTGGCTTGCTCGGTTTCTGTGGCTGTTGTGGACTTACAGGTTTATTTGTTACTTTTTCTTTTACGGTAACTGTAATTGTTTTTTCAGTAATTGCACCATTTTTATCTACTACACGGAAAGTTACATGATAAGTGCCAGCCTTAGAAGTATCTACATCATTTGCAATAATGTTATCTTTTGTTAAAATAATCGTTCCGTCCTCTTTATCTGTTGCTGTCACATTTGCCAATGGGTCGAACGTATCGCCTACATTCAATGTAACATCATTTGCTGAAATGATTGGAGCAGAGTTAAGGTCGCCTGTATTTTGTTTCACAGTTACAGTAATCGTTTTTTTAGCAGAAGCTCCGTTTTTATCTGTTACTTTATAAGTCACATGGTAAGTACCAGCCTTAGAAGTATCTACATCATTTGCAACAATATTATCTTTTGTCAAAGTGATAGTTCCGTCCTCTTTATCTGTTGCTGTTACATTTGCCAATGGGTCGAAAGTATCGCCTACATTCAATGTAACATCATTTGCAGAAATAGTTGGTGCTGTATTATCTTCTCCTTGTGAGTTTAACGATAATTCTACTTTTAAAACAACGTTTCCGTCTTTATAAGTACCGCAATCATACTCATAAGTAACTGGTTTTTTTACATCATCTACCGTTATAATTCCTGTATCTTTATCTAAAGTTCCATTTGCAGTAACTTTTACTTTTGAAATATCTATTCCTTGTTCAACATCTTTTTTTAAGTCGATTTTATTCCCTTTAATATCAATATAACCGTTGCCTACAAAAGCATGATTATTTTCAAGAACTTTATTCTCTCCGACATTTAACCAGTATAAATCATCGCAAATTAATTTTTTAATTTTTGTGTTTTTACTTATATCAAGACCTCTTATCCCTTGTTCAAAAATTTCACCGCAACGTAGCATTTCAAGTTCTAAATTATTGCTTAAATCTAATTTTTTAATAGTTGTATCATGACAAAAAAGGCGTGTCAGTTTTGTGTTTTTTGTTACATCTAATTCAGCTATATTTGTCATATAACATGATAGTTGTTTCAAATTAGGGTTCTTACTTATATCAAGTGTTTTTACTTTTGTATCTCCTATATCTAAAGTGACTAATTGCGGATTATGTGTGACATCAAGTTCCATTAATCCTGTATTGCTACAAGATAGTTGTTCTAAGTTAGGATTGTTTGTTACATCTAAATTGGAAATAGAGGTACTATCTGCAAATAACGTATTCAATTTTTCATTCTTAGATACATCAAGACTGTTAATTGATGTATTATCGCAAACGAAAGCTTCCAAATTCGGATAACGTGTTAAATCAACGCTTCTTACTTTTGAAGAACGACAATCTAATCTTTTTAAAGATGAGTTTTTAACCGGACTTAAGTCTGAAACAGAAGTCGTAGAAACATCTAAAGACTGCAAATTTGTTAGATATTGAATACCCTCTAATGAAGATATCGTTTTCATATCATGCAAGTTTAAGAATTGGGCTTTTGATATTTCATCAACAGATAACACACTATCGCCGTCTTTATCAAATTCTGCAATGATTTGTTCTCTAAATACTTTGTCTGGAAAATGTGCTTCATCAATAGCAATGCTTCCAGCTTTTACTTCTGTATTTTTGCTTGCTTCAACGGTCTTATCTTCGGTAACCACTTCTTTTTCTGGTGTTGCAGGTGTTTCCTGTTTTGTACTTTCTTCTTTTAAAGTTTCTGCATTTTCAGCAGTTTCTTCCTGTTCCTTGTCTGTTATATTCTCTTGTACTTCTGCGTTTTCTGTTTTCTGTTCCACAGGAACTTGCTCTGTCTTGTTTTCTTCTACAACGGCTTCCTGCACAACTTCTGTGTTTTCCTGTGCCATGACAGGAGTAGGAAGCCCTGTAAGTGCAGTTGTTGTTCCAATCATCAATGCGGAACTTACTGCAAGGACTTGTTTTTTCTTCATAGTTTGTTCACTCCTTATTTTTCATAAATTCTTTGCATAGAAAAACGCACAAACTCCCCCTTATAACTGGATAATCTGTGCGTTCTGTTTATTATTGATAGAATTGAAAAAAGGGCAGAATTTACTTGTCTGTCTGTCTGTCTGTCTGTCTGTCTGTCTGTCTGTCGCAAGCGTAACAATGTGTGAACATGACTGTCAACCCTTTCTTTCAAAAAAATTCAATCCTTGCTTCTATACAAAAAACATTATACTGGAAACAAACACCTCTTTCAATCTTTTTATGCGTGCAAGATAAAAAAATTGAGACATCACACTTTTCCTTTTTTCCTCTTGAGTACCCACAACAGAAAAGAAAAAGCCCTGTCAAGAGCTTGCCACCATTGGTGGTGCTTTGCACTCTTGATCGGGCTTTTTGTTTGCTGTATCTTCTCGCAAGAGGAAAAAGATTACTCGTCCTCATCATCAAAATGGTTATTCCTTAATACTTCCCGTAACAGTTCCATATCCTCTTTTGAGTTCGGATTTATCATTTTCACGACTTGATAAGGTGTCCTATATTTATGTCCCTCTATGCTTTCCCCAAACATATCCATACTGTATAAATCATCATAGCGGTCTAGTAATTTTTGAAACTTCAAATGCTGGATAAATTCTTTGATTGGGTAAAGGTCGGACGCTTCAATGCTTTTCCCGTTGATATAGTCTGTAATGTATTCCCGTAACTTTTCCAACTCATATTCCAGCCATTCTTCCTCGCTGTCAAAGAAGTTATCATAGTGTCCGTGTTTCAGTTCTGCATTTAGACGTTCTTCTGTTCTTAAAAACTGACAGACTTCTTTTTCAGACTGATTGACATACTTCCATTCTCCCGATAATAATTCATTCGGCGTTACGTCCAGCACTTCCATTATCTTTTCCAGCGTTTCATAAGCAGGATAGTTCAACCCTCTTTCAATCTTGGAAAGGCTCTGCATATTGATACCGATTTTGTCCGCAAGTTCCTGTTGTTTCATTCCCCTAAATTTTCTTATGGTCTGTATATTATTTCCTAAATGGCTTATTTTCATTGCACAACCCTCCATATCTCGTTATATCTTCACTGTTATAAGTCTATCATGCTTAATATGATTTGTAAAGACAAAAAAAGATATTGACAAATAAGCATATAAGAATTACTATGCTATTGTGAGTGAATAAGCACAATAGCATGAAATACAAAAACATTCAAAAAGAAATACCCATCTGATTAAACCCGTAGATATGAATATTGGTTGAAATGGAACTTGTTAGAAAAGGCAAAACAGGACTTGCTGACAAAGTATTTCTGACACGGTGGCGGAAGCCTCTCAGGCTTACCGCCATGACACCTTGTGTCAAGGGGAAGAAATGCTTTGTCGGCTGGCGAGCCTGCGAGCCTTGACTGTGCCCCCGTTATCTAACAGGGGGGCACTATTTCACAAAAGACAAGTCAAAAACCATACAACCCCAAACCTGTGAGTAGTAATGAGAAGTTTTAAGAAGATAGTAATTTCACATTCTTTTGAATAGTGGTTTACAGGTATTTCAAGGCTGTTGTGGGATTGGAGGAATACAATGAACAATTTAGAATTTGCACTTGAAATGAAGAACAAACGTCTTGCAAGCGGTCTTTCACAAGGAGAACTTGCAAGTCTTACCCATGTATCAAGATATAGTATCAACCGCTTTGAGAACGGAAAAGCCAACGCAAGTAAAGAAACACAGAACATTATCCTGCGTTGTCTGAATTACTATGTCTGTGATAAGCCTTTTTATCTGCTCGTTGATTATCTGTCTGTCCGTTTTCCAACGACTGACGCATTAGAAGTTATCCGAAAGGTGCTTGGCATGAAAGCGGACTATTTTATCCATTATGACTATGGGTATTATGGCTATAAGGAGCATTATGCCTACGGGGAAATCAAGGTCATGGCTTCTGATGATGAACACATGGGTGTATTTTTAGAATTAAAAGGGGCAGGCTCACGCAACATGGAATATGTCTTACAGGCACAGAACAGGGATTGGTATTCATTTTTAAACCGCTGTCTTGACTGTGGCGGTGTTATCCGACGTTTTGACTTGGCAATCAATGATATGTGCGGTCTGCTGGATATTCCCGTTTTGTCTGAAAAATACAAAAATGGCGGTGCGGATTGTCGCTGTAAAAACTATGAAAATGTACAAGGTGGAAAACTAAGCGGAAAAAACCGTAATTTAGCAAGTACCCTTTATATCGGCTCAAAGGCAAGCACAAAATATTTCTGCCTGTATGAAAAACAAAAGGAACAGGCAACCAAAAAGAAACATACGGATATTATCAACCGTTTTGAAATTCGTCTGCGTGATAAAAAGGCAGTACAGGCAGTTGAGGAATTGTTATTGACATATAACCCTCATGGGTTGGTGTTTTACCTTATTACTGATTTTGTGCAATTTCCCGATTATCCGCTGTGGGAGATATTCATTTCCCATGACAGTTTACCTTTTGAAATGAACCCCGTACCTGTCAATATGGAACGCACTCTGCAATGGCTGGAAAGACAGGTCATGCCGTCAATCGTGATGATAGAGGAAATCGACAGGCTGACAGGCTCAAACTACATGAAAATGATTGATGAATGTACCAACCTTTCCGAAAAACAGGAAATGCTTGTAGAACAGATGTGTACGGATATAGCAGATGTAATCGAAAGTGAGGGGGTGTTTTATGAGTAATGCACAGGATATTCCCGTATGGGAAAAATATACCCTTACCATTGAAGAAGCGTCAAAGTATTTCCGTATCGGAGAAAACAAGTTAAGACGATTGGCAGAGGAAAACAAGGACGCTGGCTGGCTCATTATGAATGGCAACCGCATACAGATTAAACGCCGACAGTTTGAACAGGTTATTGACAAATTGGACGCAATCTAATGCAAATGAGCCTTGTATGTGTTATGATGAACACAAGTCATATCAAGGCTCTTTCCAACAAGGAAAGGAGCAGACACCATGAAAGAAAAAAGACGGGATAGTAAAGGACGTATCCTGCATACTGGAGAGAGCCAACGAACAGACGGGAAATACTTATATAAATATGTGGACGCATTTGGAAACACAAAATATGTGTATGCTTGGAGATTGACACCCACAGACCCGACACCAAAGGGAAAACGGGAAAAACCCTCACTTCGTGAACTGGAACAGCAGATAAGACGGGATATTGAGGACGGTATCGACAGCACAGGCAAGAAAATGACGCTTTGCCAACTCTACGCCAAACAGAACGCACAGAGGGCAAACGTGAAGAAAAGCACACAGAAACAACGGGAACAGCTCATGCGGTTATTGAAAGAGGACAAGTTAGGTGCTAGGAGCATTGATACGATAAAACCCTCTGACGCTAAGGAATGGGCGTTACGCATGAAAGACAAAGGCTTTTCCTATAACACCATTAACAACCATAAACGCTCGTTAAAAGCGTCATTCTATATCGCCATACAAGACGATTATGTAAGGAAAAATCCTTTTGATTTCAAGTTAAGTGAAGTCCTAGAAAATGATACCAAAGAGAAAGTCGCATTGACAGAGG
>OGLY01000746.1_pt1 | contig 11593 bp, 8 predicted proteins | sample 1573091 | NCBI WGS metagenome assembly OGLY01 (sample SAMEA2581916, study PRJEB24529) | metagenome | biome: Human gut stool | place: China | collected 2011
TATTGTCCTACTCCGATTGATTTAGGGTCAATCTTAACAAGTTCGGCCAATGGGTCCTGGACTCTTCTTGCTATTGATACAGCACTTCTTTGTGCAACATCAAAATCAGGAAATTCTTCTGTTGCAAGCTTACTTGCTGAATATACAGAAGCTCCCGCTTCATTGGTTATTACATAATCAACATTAGTAAGATTGCGTTCCTTTATCATATCAGCTATTATCTGTTCTGATTCTCTTGATGCTGTACCATTTCCACAGGAAATAAGTGTTACATTATATTTCTTTATCAGCTTCTCAACCTCATCTTTTGATTCTTCTACTTTATTATGTGGTGCTGTAGGATATATAACCTTGGTATCAAGTACCTTTCCTGTTCCATCTACTACCGCAAGCTTACAGCCTGTCCTAAATGCCGGATCCCAGCCAAGCACGGTCTTACCTTCAATAGGCGGCTGTAAAAGTAACTGTTCAAGATTCTTTCCAAATACCTTAATGGCTCCATCTTCTGCCGTCTCAGTAAGGCTGCTTCTTATCTCTCTTTCTATTGCCGGTGCAATAAGTCTTGAATATGCATCAGCAATTACAACCTTAATAACCGGTGCTGTATATTCATTATCTGATATTATAAGCTGTTTTTCCAAATATCTTAATATTCTGTCAACCGGTGCAGCTATCTTGACTGTAAGTAATTTTTCTGATTCACCCCGGTTGATTGCAAGTATTCTGTGTCCCGGAATTGAGCATACCGGTTCACTGTATTCATAATACATCTCATATACCGACTCTGCTTCCTTATCCCTGGCTGCTGATACTATGCTTCCCTCTTTAAATGTAATATCTCTTATATATGTTCTATAGTCAGCCACATCTGATATCTGCTCTGCAATAATATCCATAGCTCCCGCAATGGCTTCCTTAGCATCCTTTACTTCTTTTCCCTCTGCATCAGAAATATACTTAGCTGCCTCATCCTCTAAAGGCTTATCACTATCCTGCTTCATTATATATTCTGCCAGAGAATCAAGGCCTTTTTCCTTTGCAATGGTTGCTCTAGTTCTTCTCTTCTGCTTATATGGACGGTATAAATCTTCTACAAGCACCATAGTCTCTGCAGCAATAATCTGTGCCTTTAACTCTTCTGTAAGCTTTCCCTGCTCTTCAATAGAAGATATAACCTGCTGCTTTCTGTCTTCAAGATTCCTAAGATATCTTAATCTATCATCAAGACTTCTTAACTGCTCATCATCTAACGCTCCTGTTACTTCTTTTCTATATCGTGCGATAAATGGAATTGTACATCCCTCATCTATAAGCTTAACAGCAGCTTCTACCTGCCCCGCCTTGACCTGTAATTCTTCTGATATCTTTTTGATAATATCCATTATGTTAAAACTCCTTTTTGTTATTTCCTAAATATGTAAAATACGGCATCTGCTGCATTGTATAGCATGTACACCTGACTTAATCATACAACGTCTATATCACATAGCAATATAACCACTTAACTTATTATATGTAAGCATACATCCCTTAACATAATATATTATGTATTCACATATAAAACATTAATATATTATACGTTTACATATACCAACTTAACATACTATACGCAGACATATAATATTATATCAGCCTTGAAATATTTAATCAACCAGCTTGCAAATACCCTTGTTCTTATACTTGTAATTACCTGACTTTTGTAAATAAACTTTCAGTCTGTCACAAGAAAGCGATTATTATTTTCTGTTACAATCAGCCATATCTTACAATGATTTTACAAATCTTTATTTTTGTGATAATATTTATCTTAATTTACAGCTTAAAAGCAGATGGAGATTATAAATGGATAATAATTACAACAATAATACTAATGAAAATAATAATCCACAGAATAACGGATATAATAACCAGCAGTTTAATAATCCTTATAACAACAATATGAATAATGGATTTAACAATGGTGGCAATCCTTATAATAATTATAACAACGGCTATCCACCACGCCCACCATACAATCAGAAGCCTAAGGATAAGCTAGGCTTGTTCTCGCTTATATTTGGTATAGCATCAATTGTTACATCAATGCTATATTTTCTTGGCATACCATTTGCCATTACCGCCATTGTACTTTCTATTCTTTCCAAAAACAGAATAGGACGTTTTGAGGGAACTGCCGTTGCCGGTCTGTGTCTTGGAATATGCGGCGTATGTCTTGGACTTCTCTTTTTTGCAGTAATGCTTGCAATGTTTTCAAGTCCTGAACTTATTGATAATATGCAGCAGATATATAATAACAATGCGCAATTTTATTAAAATACTGAATTGATTTATATTTAAAATACTTTATTGGTAGTCTGAGATATGAAAACAGGCTGTATACATGTCATGTAATATGTTATCTGTTAAAAATGTGTGTATCATTCTTATAACAAGATGACATATCTAAATGAATTAGTATACAGCCTGTTTTTATATTTTATTCTTACTACCTTACTCCATTCATTGCCTGCAATATAATGAATCTAATTTCAAATTTCCATCATTGTAATCAAACAATGCATAAAATGTCTTACTGTTCTTATAATTATCTGCACCCGGAAGAAGAATTTCTACCTGAATCTTATATTGTCCATCTGACTTAACAAGTGTCGGATTAAATACTGATGTATTTATATCTGATATATTATTAATTTCTACATTTTCCGTTTCTTTAAATCCTCTAGTATTCCATTCAGCAATAACACTTAATATATCCTGCTTTTGTTCATCAGTGAAATCATACGCTTTTTCTTTTCCGCTAAATAATGGTATAAACTTATCCTTTTCAAAATCATATATACACATTCCGCCCTTGCTATACCCTGTTCCTGTACCTTGTATATATGAAAGCAATAATTCTTTTATGCCATCATTATTAATATCCGCCTCATAAAAACACGTATTGGCAAGCATTTTGGGCTGGATATAATCAAATTCTATGTCATTGCATTCTCCGAGCTGACTTTGATATGTAAGATATGTCATATTGTCTTTTATCTGTAACTGTGCCATAGCTTTATCATTCTTCCACTGGGCTGAACCTTCATCATAACTTACCAAATCATCCTTTTCAAATAAATTGCACTTTTCTTTCGGAATACTCTGATTCCATGGCAGTATAGCTTCTATTGTGTTTAATGCAACTGATGGAGTGGAAGCCTCCTCTACTGTCGTTACATTATTATTTTCTATAGCATTACCACAACCCGAAAGCAATATTAAGCCTAAAGCTGTGATGCATATACATTTCTTTTTCATCTGTTATCCCCCACTAACTTCTATCATAATCATATATACCTTCAAGTATACCACCCCCTATTGTATACAAAAAGCATTTTAAATTGTATATTATTATCATTGCAATTAATACTATGCAAACCTTTTTGTGCACATTGCAATACTAAATACATTATATAGCGTTCAGCAATGTTGTCAATACATAATTTAAAGTTTCAACATTGATACAATAATTAAATTTAACAGTTCTACTATGCAAAATATTTCAATTATATATTCTTATAACTAAATATAAATCCATCTACTCATGGCAGTGAACCTAAAAAACTTCCTCCCGTATAATAAGTAGTTCATAATTTTACTTATCTACCCGGAAGGAAGTTTTAATATAACAAAATTTTCTAAAATTGTACCATATATAATCTATAAATGTACCGGTTAATATTAATTTTCTTCAGGAATAAATGCATTATATATGGCCTTGATTGCATCATCAAAGTATTTATTTCTTACACCGATGATAATATTAAGCTCGCTTGAACCCTGATCAATCATCTTAACATTAACCTTTGCCTTAGCTAAGGCTGCAAATATTGCTCCTGCAATACCTGAGCTGTTTCTCATACCACGACCAACCACTGCAATCAGTGCAAGGTCTGATTCAAGCTCGATTGTATCAGGATTAACAGCTCTGTGTAATTCAGCAAGCACCTTCTGTTCCTTTTCAACAAATTCGTCCTGATGAACAAATACTGTCATTGTATCAATTCCTGATGGCATGTGTTCAAATGATATTCCATTATCTTCAAATACCTGTAATACCTTACGTCCGAAACCTATCTCTGAGTTCATCATATCCTTATCTATACCGATTGATACGAATCCCTTTTTACCTGCAATACCTGTAATTGTATATTCAGGAACGCTGCAAGTTGTCTCAACAATCATTGTACCCTTATCTTCAGGTGCGTTAGTATTCTTGATATTGATTGGAATACCCTCTTTTCTTACAGGGAATATAGCTGATTCATGGAGTACTGTAGCACCCATATATGAAAGCTCTCTTAATTCCTTATATGTAATAGTTGTAATAGGCTTAGGATTCTTTACTATTCTTGGATCTGCGGCAAGGAAACCAGAAACATCTGTCCAGTTTTCATATACATTAGCTTTTAAAGCTCTTGCGACAATTGAACCTGTAACATCTGAACCACCTCTTGAAAATGTCTTAACGCAGCCATTAGGCATTGCACCGTAAAATCCCGGAATAACTGCATTTTCAGTCTTGGCAAGTCTTTCTGAAAGAACTGTGTTAGTCTTTTCTGAATCAAATTCTCCATCCTTATCAAAGCAGATAACTGTTGCAGCATCTATAAATTCATAGCCAAGATAATTAGCCATGATTATACCATTTAAGTATTCACCTCTTGAAGCTGCATAATCCTTACCTGCAACTGCTTCAAACTGTTTTCTTATTGTATCAAACTGTTCATCAAGTGATAATTTAAGTCCAAGTCCCTTGATAATCTCATTATATCTTTCTTTGATAGCCTTTAACTGCTTATCAAAACTCTTGCCGGCCTCTGCCTCTGCATAACACTTATAGAGCATATCTGTAACCTTGGTATCATCAGAAAATCTCTTTCCCGGTGCTGATGGTACAACATATCTTCTGCTTTCATCAGCCCTTATAATATTACCGACCTTCTTAAACTGTTCTGCACTTGCAAGTGAACTTCCGCCAAATTTTACTACTTTTACCATTTTCCATTTCCTCTCTGCATTTCTCTATTTTCTATATATGTAATTATTATATTCTCCTTGAAATATAACAACATATCAGCCACTTATTTATTATCCGAATAAATGATTAATTATTGTATGACCCTCAGCTACATAATTACCGCTTTCCTTAGCTTCCTTCTCATTATAATTCCATGTATGTGACTGCTTCTTAGTACTGTCATATAACATATATGGAACTGGGTCTGACACATGTGTTCTTATAGCAACAGGTGTAGGATGGTCAGGAAGAACTAACATTCTATAATCAACGCCTGCCTCTTCAAGTTTTTTAGTAATTCTCTTATCGAGATTTTCTATAGCCTGAACCTTTCTTTCATAGCTTCCCTGATGTCCCATCTCATCAGGTGCTTCAAGATGAATATATGCAAAATCGCATCCATCTTCTACAAGTGCTGTATATGCTGCATCTGCCTTGCCCTCATAATTAGTATCAAGACCGCCGTTAGCACCCTCTACTTCAACTACCTTCATGTCTGCACCTACGGCAATTCCTTTAAGAAGGTCTACGGCTGATATCATGGCACCAGTATGTCCTGTTTTTTCAACAAATGGTGATAACATAGGACGCGTTCCTGCACCCCAGAACCATATTGAGTTGGCAGGATTAAGACCTTTTTTGATTCTTTCCTGATTGACAGGATGGTTGGCAAGTATATCATAACTCTTCTTCATCATATCATACAGTGCCTTATCCTTAGGAAGATACTTTCCTATCTTCTGACCTAATACATCATGTGGCGGTGTAAGTTCAACTACTTCACCATTATCCCAGATTGTAAGATGTCTGTAGCTTGTACCAACATAGAACTTGTAAATATCATTTTCAAGCTCCTTTTTTACAGCTTCAAGAAGAACTGCTGCATCCTCTGTTGATATCTCACTCGAACTGTGGTCAATTATTGTCTTCTCTTCATATGGAAGGTCATCAGTTGATACTGTTACAATATTACATCTTAATGCCACATCTGTAGGCTTCATATCTACGCCAATACTTAATGCTTCTAATGGTGAACGTCCTGTATAATATTCTTTAGGGTCATAACCTAATACCGAAAGGTTGGCAGTATCACTTCCCGGTGCCATTCCATCGGGAATTGTGTGTACCATTCCTATCTCTGATAACTTTGAATATTTATCCATTGCCGGTGTATCTGCATATTCAAGTGGTGTCTTATTTCCAAGCTCAGGAATGTCATTGTCTGCCATACCATCTCCAAGAACTATTAAATACTTCATTTCCAATCCTCATTTCTGCACACTCTGATATTGTTGGGTGTCGAGTCTGCGAGTCCACTTATTGTATAGTATAATTTAACGATTCTGCTATATTTATTGATTTAAAACCGCTCAGAGTATCAATTTAATCTGTATACTAGATTCTTGTCTTATCTATTCTTATTCTGTTGATAACTTCAACATTAGCTGCTGCGGCATTAAATGCCTTTTCTGTCATAAGTGATGTTACAAATCCAAATTCTCCGTCTATTCCATCAACTGTAACAACATCTATATCTCCAAATGCCTTTTCAACCTCTGAAAGGTCCTTGTCTACGCTTCCTTTAACTCTTACAAAGAAATATCTTTCCACATCCTCAACATTGCCAAGTTCAATCTTTTCTGAACTCCATACAGTCATTACATTTTTACCTTTATGCTTAACACAATCAACCACGTCCGCTACAACTGCACTGGCTGTTGGAAGCTTACCTGCTCCTGCTCCGAAAAACATTACATCACCGATAACATTTCCTTTGATATATATACCATTTAAAACATCATTGACATTGTAGAGTGGATGTTCTTTTTCGATTAAAAATGGTGCTGTAATGGCATAAACCTTATCATTAATCTTCTTACTTGTTGCAAGAAGCTTGACAACGCAGCCTATCTTTTCTGCATAAGCAAAATCCTCTGTAGAAATCTTAGTAATTCCCTCTGTGCATACATCCTCATAATTAACTGTTGAACCAAAAGCTAATGATGTAAGAATTGCTATCTTTCTACATGCATCATAACCCTCAACATCAGCCTCAGGATTACGTTCTGCATATCCTAACTGCTGTGCTTCCTTTAAGACTTCCTCATAAGAGCTTCCATCACGGCTCATCTTAGTCAGAATATAATTAGTTGTACCATTAAGAATACCTGTTATCTGTGTAATCTCATCTGCTGTAAGGCACTGGTTTAATGGTCTTATAATAGGAATACCGCCACCAACCGATGCCTCAAACATAAAGTTAAGATTTCTTGATTTGGCCATTGCAAGTAACTCAGGTCCATGTGCCGCAACCAATGCCTTATTAGAAGTACATACGCTCTTACCTGCCTCAAGCGCTTTCTTTACAAATGTAAATGCCGGTTCAATGCCCCCCATAACCTCAACTACCACATCAATCTCAGGGTCATTAATAATAACATCCACATCGTGTACAATCTTCTCCTGAATAGGGTCGCCAGGAAAATCTCTTAAATCCAGAACACTCTTTATCTCGATATTTTCTCCAGCTCTCTTTTCAATAGACGCATTGTTAGTCTGCAATACCTCAACAACACCAGAGCCTACCGTTCCATAACCTAATACTGCAATCTTTGCCATAATTTTCTCCATTCTGTTATTATAAATAAATATTTTCACACTATTCGCGGCTCAAAATCTTAAGATATCTTATTCCTTCAAGCTGCTCTATCTCTTCAATCATCTTGGATGAATCACCTGTCGTTGGTAAAATATCAACACTTAATGTAAGTGAAGCAACTCCATTTACAGGAATTGTCTGATGAATTGTAAGAATGTTAGCCTTAAACTTAGCGACCTTCTTTAATACGAGTGATAAAAGTCCCGGTTCATCATCCATTGATAATACAAATGTTATCGTCTTTCCTTTAACATTATCCCTGAATGGGAATATATCATCCTTATATTTATAATAGGAGCTTCTGCTTATACCAACCTTTTCTGTCGCATCTGCTATTGGTATTCCTTTAATCTCTATAAGTCTGTTGACCTCAGCGACCTTAAGAAGCACTTCCGGCAGAGCCTTTTGTTTTACAACATAATACTTTATATCGTTAGCCATAAAATCCTCCTGTCGCATACAATTGTATTTCACTGTTCGTGTAGCAAAGACACTTGTACATGACAGAAAGAATATTATCATAATATCAGCTATATTGCAACCTTTATATTGTATTTGTTAAAAACATTAATAGTACAGCTGCTAAATAACCACAATCTGTAATCATTATGTTAAACCAGAAAATATTTTTATACGGTCTGACACCACTGTTAAACAGATCTCCAAAAAATATCGAATATATAATACATATTAAAATAAAAAAGAAATGTATTAAATTCTCAAGCTGATAGCAAATTATATGAAATCATATGTTATACATCATCCTAAAATTGTAATACATTTCTTTTATCTGTTATAATATTATAAATTATTTAATAATAATGTTTGCACATGCAATTAACCGTCAGCAAAATTATTCCCTTCCAAATACACTTGCAAGATATCTCATATCATTGACATGTTTTTCAGTAAGAGCACCCTTATTCATTCTCCACTTCCAGTTATTGCCAAGTGTAGACGGTGTATTGATTCTTGCCCAGTTACCAAGCTTAAGTATATCCTGAACTGCAAATATTACAAGACAGGCTACACTTGAATATGCTGCCCTGAATATATTATCTACCATCCTGTCTTTATTGCGGGTGTCAAGATACTCATATGCATAACTAAGCTCCCAATCGGGATGTTCTTCGAAATATCCCATAAGTGTCTCATTATCATGTGTTCCGCCATATACAACACAATCTCTTGTATAATTATATGGAAGATGCGGATTCATTCTGTCGCCACCAAATGCAAATTCAAGCACCTTCATACCCGGATAATTATTTTCCTTTAAAAGTTCATCAACCTCTGGAAGAAATACCCCTAAATCCTCAGCAATTATCTGCTTATCTCCTATTGCCTCATTAATTACATCGGTAAGCTTCTTGCCCGGACCTTTTCTATACACTCCACGTCTTGCATCTGGCATATCAGCAGGAATAGCATAATATTTTACTATTCCTATAAAATGATCTATTCTTATCACATCATATAACTGTGCAGATTTTTTCATACGCTGTCTCCACCATGTAAAGTCATCTGCTTCTATAGCCTCCCAGTCATACAATGGATTGCCCCATTTCTGTCCAAGCTCTGAAAATGCATCAGGTGGGACTCCGGCTACATCGGTTGATTCAAGATTATCATCAAGCTGGAAATCTTTTGTATCAGCCCATACATCAGCACTGTCATACCCCATATATATAGGAATATCACCAATTATCTTAATTCCATTATCATTGGCATATTCCTTAAGAGCTGTCCACTGCTTATCAAATTCATACTGCACAAAAATCCAGAAATCTATATCATCCTTTAAAAGGTGTCTGTATTTATTAAGTCCGGCTTCTGTTCTGAATCTGATATCGTCATCCCATTCTGCCCATGACACACCCTTATAGTAATCCTTTAATGCCATAAAAAGTGAATAATACGGCAGCCAGAACTCATTATCTGTTATAAATCTGTCATACTCATCTGCTTCATTATCATTATTTTTAAATCTGTCAAAAGCTATATGCAGTACTTCAAAACGAACCTTATACATCTTCTCATAGCTTACATAACTTTCATTGCCAAGATTAATATCCCTATTATCAGTATATCTTCCATTCAATGCATCATCCTCTGACACATTGATCGGAACATGACCGTCACCCCAGTCCCTGCATAAAAGCTCTGATTTGTTAAGCAGGCCTTCCTCTACAAGCATATCCAGATCAATAAAGTATGGATTACCCGCAAATGCCGAAAAGGACTGATATGGACTATCTCCATATGTAGTCGGTCCAAGTGGCAGCACCTGCCAGTATTTATGATTACATTTTTTTACAAAATCAACAAAATTATATGCTTCTGTGCCAAATGTTCCTATGCCATATGGCGAGGCAAGACTGCTTACAGGCATAAGTATTCCTGCACTTCTATCAAATGTTTTAGTTGTCCCCATACATTCTCCGTTCCGCCGCAAAACGGCAATATAGTATATTATATATTATTAATAATGCTTAATGAACTCCACCTGTATAGTATATAAGAATTACATAAAAATATAAACAGCATATGTTATTGTTTTAACAAATCTGATATATTTCTAAAAAAATTGATATAACAATTCCCACTAATCTTTATTCCACAATAAAACATATTAGTTCTGTGCCATGTCATCTGCAAGCTTCTTAACATTATTAGTTTCTTCATCTGTAAGAAGCTTATCTATATCAAGAAGAATCACAAGTCCCTCCTTAAGATTAGCAACCCTGTCAAGATATGCTGTTGCACTTGTCTTAACCATAGAAGGCATAGAAACAACCTTATCAGCAGGAAGATCATCTATCTCAAGTACTGCATCCACGCCTAATGCAAGTGCTACTCCATTAAATCTTACAATAATAAAATTCTCGCTTATGCCGCCTGATTCCATTCCAAACTTCTTCTTTAAATCATATACCGGAACTACCTCACCTCTTAAATTAATAATTCCATCAATATATGACGTTGAATTAGGTACAGGTACAATATTAATCTGTTTCTCAATCCCCTGTACCTTATTAATATCTACCCCAAACATCTCTTCATTTAACTTAAATATAACCGGCTTCATATAATCTGCCATATCAATCTCCTCCTATTCGTTCTAGTTCTTATCTATGCTTAAATATGTAAGATATGCATTAATAAATGGATCTATATTACCATCCAGCACACTCTGCGCATTACCTACTTCTTTATTAGTTCTGTGATCTTTTACCATTGTATATGGCTGTAATACATAGCTTCGTATCTGATTGCCAAAATTAATATCCTTTACATCTCCTCTTATACCAGAGGTCTTTTCCGCATTTTCCTGCTGTTTTAAAAGATACAGCTTAGCCTTTAACATCTGCATTGCCTTATCTTTATTCTGATGCTGTGACCTTTCATTCTGGCATTGTACAACTATTCCTGTAGGAATATGTGTAATTCTTATCGCTGATGATGTCTTATTAATATGCTGTCCACCTGCACCACTCGCCCTGTAGGTATCTATCCTTAAATCATCATCATTAATCTCAATATCCACATCTTCTTCAATATCCGGCATAACATCACACGATACAAAGGAAGTCTTTCTCTTTCCTGCCGCATTAAATGGAGATATTCTTACAAGTCTGTGAACTCCATGCTCTGACTTTAAATGTCCGTATGCATTTTCACCTGATATCTCTATTGTAACTGACTTTATTCCTGCTTCTTCACCTTCAAGATAATCAATTGTCTGAACCTGATAACCTTTTCTTTCTGCCCATCTTGTATACATTCTGAACAACATCTGACACCAGTCGCAGCTTTCTGTTCCTCCGGCACCTGCATGTAATGTAAGAATGGCATTACATTTGTCATATTCACCT
>OGLY01000755.1_pt1 | contig 11524 bp, 7 predicted proteins | sample 1573091 | NCBI WGS metagenome assembly OGLY01 (sample SAMEA2581916, study PRJEB24529) | metagenome | biome: Human gut stool | place: China | collected 2011
GAAAAATTATTGAGGATGCTTCTTTAGTATATGTTAATGAAAATATAGAGGATGAGGGACTGGCACAAAAGACAAAACAGATACCGGCAAATGGTTATATCATGTCAGCATGTATAGAAAGATGCGGAGAACTTGAGTGTATTATTAAACTTGAAGGAAAGCATTATTCTGATGATACGATGTCTGATAACTGTGAATTTGCAGGAATACCATTTATAGTAAGACTTACATTTCACAAAGGCAGCAAAAAAATAGATATTACACATACATTTTTCTATGATGGAGATAAGAATAACCAGTTTATGAAAGGTATCGGAGTAGAGGTAAGATTCGTAAACAGTGGAAAAGGCTATAACAGGCATGTTAAGATTGCAGGCGATTATGGTATGTTCCATGAGGTTATGGTCGGTTTAAAGAGTTTTAAACCTAAGATTCCTGACCGTTGTTATAAGAGCCAGTATGATGGAAATATAATTACTTCTGATGATAAAGATATTGATGCCATAAATGCGGCGATAGGAAATATTCCATATTGGGATACTTATAAGATATCACAGCTTAATGCATTGTCATATGAGATAAGAAAGAGCATGGCAAAGAAAGGGTGCTGTTCTATATCCGCAGGTCTTGGAAAGAGGGCGAAGGGACTTGTATATGCGGCAGGTGAGCATGGCGGTATATCAGTAGGTATGCGTGATTTCTGGCAGAAGTGTCCGTCTTCACTCTGGATAGAGGGAATGAGAAGTGATACAGGTAAAATTACAGCATGGATATGGTCGCCTGAAAGTAATGCATGTGATTTCAGACATTATGATGATGAGGGGCATGCAGACGGAACATACGAAGGCTTTAATGAAGTAAAAAGTGACCCGGTAGGAATAGCTAATACTAATGAGTTAAGTATTGAAGTATACGATTGGAAAATAGCAGATGATGACACACTTCTTAAAGCGGCAGAAAGCATACAAAAACCGGCACTGTTTGTTGCTGCACCTGAATATTACCATGATGTTAAGGCATTTGGCGAGTGGGCGCTTGTAAAAAGAGATACTCCGCTTAGAAAATGGCTTGAGGATGAGCTTGACAGAGCTGTTGACTTTTATATTAAAGAACCGGATAAACAGAACTGGTATGGCTTATTTAACTATGGTGATGTTATGCATACATATGATGCCTGCAGGCATATGTGGATGTATGATATGGGCGGAAGAGCATGGCAGAATACAGAGTTAGTTCCAACTTACTGGTTGTGGTATACATTTTTAAGAACAGGAAGAGAAGATGTATATTCCATGATAGAGGCGATGAGCCGTCATGCATCAGAGGTTGATATGTATCATTTTGGTATATATAAAGGAATAGGCTCAAGACATAATGTAATTCATTGGGGAGATTCGTGTAAAGAGCCAAGAATAGGCATGGCAGGACATCACAGACCGTTTTATTATCTTAGAGGTGGAGAACCGAGAATGGGGGATGTGCTTACGGATACTAAGGATGCGGATTATGCTACACTTAATATTGACCCGTTAAGACATTTCTTTGATAAGGATAAGATGGTATATAAGACACATGCAAGGACAGGACCAGACTGGACAGCATTTGTAAGTAACTGGCTTACCCAGTGGGAAAGATATCAGGATGAAAAATATAAAGATAAGATAATGACAGGATTAAAGGACATATTTGATTCACCATTAGGAATGGTATCAGGACCTGAATTTGAATATGACCCTGAGAGCGGACATTTAAGATATCTTAGTGATGTACCTGACTGTATATCACATATGTCAGTAAGCATGGGTGGTCCGCAGACCCTTATAGAGCTTAATATGAGCCTTGAAAATAAGGAGCTTGCAAGACAGATGGCGGAATATGGAAGCTATTATTTCCTGCCATTGGAAGAAAAGAAGAAAAAGTCAGGCGGTTTGTACGGTGATGTCAACTGTGTATATCCATATATGGGATGTACAATGGCTGCATATGCGGCAAGATATTATAATGATACACACCTTGCATATCAGGTATGGCAGGTGCTTGTACATTCACTTGCAGGAAAAGATAAGTCGGAGGGATTTGATTCTAATCAGGTGGAGATGACTTATAATAAGAAAAATCTTACAGAGATGTTCTGGATATCGACGAACTTTACGTCGCAGTGGTGTCTTAATACAATAGTGGCATTAGAGCTTACTAAAGATATGATGCCTGAAACTAAAGAAGAAATCCGGTGGGAAGACTGGGTTAAATAATGGTTTTTGAAAAGGGAATGTAAAGTGGGAAAGGCGTTGTATGTTGTGTGATATATGCAGGAGTAATTGTAAGAACTAAGTTGCTCTAATGATGAGCGTTTATTATATCTAAACCATTCGGGTCGCTGTAAATGCGGCATCCTGCCGCTTGCAGCTCGATTGTGCGTCCTGCACAATCGCCCATGTGTTATATAAGCTCATCATAAGACCAACTAAGTTCTTACAAGATATCCTGCATATATCACACAACATACAACGCCTTTCCATTTACATTTCAAAAGCCGGAGAGTGTGATGAGCGATAATTTACCGACTGTTGATATGAATATTATATTAAACCAACTTCCGTCATTCACCCAACACTTTTGGCTTTTGAAATGTAGAGGAAAGGGGAGGCTATTTATATTGGATGTGGGGATATATGGTAAGAACTTAGAGACTCTTAAGATGAGCTTAGATGTTAAGGGGCGATTGCACAGGACGTGCAATCGAGGGCCATTTGACATGGATGTCAATATGGCACGACCCGTATTGAGCCAATATATAATATGCTCATCTTTAGAGTGTCTTAGTTCTTATCCGTTATCTTCATATCCAATATAAATAGCCTCCCCTTTCAACTACACCCCGTTTTCAACAAACCATCAATCAATCTTTACCGTAGTTGTTTAGAAGCTTATGTTTTATATCAAATAATGGTCTTGAGAGGTCTACATGTACTTCCTGTGGGTTGATAAGTCGCTTGGATTCATCCCAGAGTGTGGACAACTCTTTCTTACAATAAGCCTGTATGTCCATAACCTCAGGTGTTGTATATACACATTTACCATCTTTAAATACAGGAACCATAATCTCACGCATAGTATATTCGCCCGGTTCAAGAAGAGTCTTTTTCCATGTTTCTACAGGGTCGAATAAAAGAAGTGGTTCTGATTCATCATATTTTTCATCAGCAAGAGCAATAAGGTCAGCTTTAATCATGCCATCGGCATCATATACTCTGTATACAGTCTTATTACCCGGATTAGTAATCTTTTCAGAATTTTCAGATACCTTAATCTTAGGAATAAATTTTCCATCATCACCCATAACAGCTGCAAGTTTGTATACACCGCCAAATGCAGGATTATCCTTGGCAGTTATAAGGTTAGTTCCGACACCCCATGAAGTTATCTGTGCTCCCTGTGTCTTTAAGGAATCTATCAGATATTCATCAAGGTCACTGGATGCAGAAATAATAGCATCTTCAAAGCCGGCAGCATCTAGCATTGTCCTTGCTTTCTTGGTAAGGTAAGCTAAGTCGCCAGAGTCAAGACGTATTCCATATCCTTTAAGTTCAATTCCGGCTTCACGCATTTCCTTAAATACCTTAATGGCATTAGGAACGCCTGAGCGGAGTGTATCATAAGTGTCAACAAGAAGAATACATGCATTAGGATAAAGGTCAGCATAAGTTTTAAATGCCGTATATTCATCAGGAAAGCTCATAATCCAGCTATGTGCATGTGTTCCCTTTACAGGTACATTAAACATCTGACCTGTAAGTACATTGCTTGTACCTACACATCCTGCAATAACAGCAGCTCTGGCACCGTATATTCCGGCATCAGGTCCCTGGGCACGTCTAAGACCAAATTCCATAATTCCATCACCTTTGGCAGCATAGCAGACTCTTGCAGCCTTTGTTGCGATAAGACTCTGATGGTTAATAATATTAAGAATAGCCGTTTCAACAAGCTGTGCCTCTATAATAGGCGCAATAACCTTCACAATTGGCTCTTTAGGAAACATTACTGTTCCTTCAGGAATGGCATATATATCACCTGTAAATTTAAAGCTGGAAAGATATTCTAAGAAATCCTCATCAAATATATTAAGGCTTCTAAGATAATTAATATCTTCATTTGAAAAATGCAGATTCTTAATGTAATCAATTACCTGGTCAAGTCCGCATGAGATGGAATAACCGCCATCACAAGGATTCTTTCTGTGAAATGCATCAAATATAACTGTACGGTTATTACCTGTTTTAAAATAACCCTGCATCATTGTAAGTTCATATAAATCTGTTAATAATGTTAAATTACGCATAAATTAATCTCCATTTGAAATATTATATAGTTATAATAAAAAAACTGCCGGACATTAAGTTAAGTGTACGACAGTCGTTTTGATACATCGGACAATAAAATGTTAAGTTAATATAGAACGATGTACTAAGTATTAAAAATTATATAATAAGGATTAATATGTAATCCTTAAAAATCGGCTGAATTATTTGTTTTTCTTAAAAAACTTCTTAAGTCCCTTAGGCTTCTTCTCAGGTGTTACAATCTTGCCGCCTCTTACAGACTTAATACCTGTGATGTAAATACCGCTTACTTCTGCCTTAATCTCAGCCTTAGTAGGGATAAGCTCGTATACCTGTGGGTCAGCCATAAGAGTCATAACTCTTGGCCCAATCTTCGCCTTAACAATTGGCATCTTGCTTCCTCTAAGATACTTAGGTGTCTGGTCAAGCACCATCTTAGGAAGTCCGGCATCTTTAAGCTTCATTTTCTTTTTGTCAATGACCAGCATCGACATGACTTGTTTTGCTGCATCAATCTGTGCCTGCTGGCTCTCCTGTTTTTTACGGAGCTTATTGCCAAATATCATAAGAGCAATAAATGCAACGAGCAGCACAGCTAAAATAACTAATAATACTATTACCCAAACTGGCATTGGAAAAATCCTCCTGGTTAATTATAATCTGCCGTATATTATAACATAGTGTAAAAACTTTGAAAAGTAAAATTATACAAGTGCTTTATTTTTTTCGTACATTTCAAGCATAACATTTCTTGTATATTCGTGAATCTGACGGCGGTCTTCTTTAGAGAACTGTGTTATATCAATTGGTTTGCCAAATTCTATTACAGTGTGGGCTTTTCTGATACGTGGAAGCTGTCTTTCAAATACCGCATCCGTATTATTCTGCACTACAGGGATAATCTTACAGTTAGTCTTTTCAGCAAATTTAAAACTTCCTGCGTGAAATTCCTGAATACCGTCAGCCTTGTTACGTGTGCCTTCAGGGAATATAAATACAGAAATACCATTTTTAATATTATCAATTCCCTTAAGAATAGTCTTAAGACCTTCCTTCATATTCTCCCTGTCAAGGAAAAGACATTGTATATTGCGCATCCAGCGTCGTACATAAAGGAAATTGTTCATTTCTTTTTTGGCAACATAACCGGTAGGACGTTTCATATAAATATAGGAAACTATTATGTCATAGAAGCCTCTGTGATTGCCGACAAAAAGCACTGGTTCATCTTTAGGAATATTTTCAACGCCAATAGCGGTAGTCTTAACTCCTGAGATAAACAGAATCATGCGGAATGTCACCTTGATAATTGCAAGCGACATCTTGTCCTTAGCCTGTGGATTAATCTTACCTGTAATCCAGCAAAGTGGCAGTAATATTATACCCAAAATTGCATGCAGGATTATATAAAGTACAATTAATATTAATCTTATCATGTTTATAATTCCTTTCGTAAGTGTGAACTGCCATATACGGTGGCAGTATCGTCTTTCGGCTTAAAAAAGCCGATACAACGTAAAGTTTACATTGTGAGTGGTGGGATGTCAATAATTGAATTATTCTGATATTTCAGACTGATATTTTATTCTATCACACTGCCGTTTACGCAACAGGTGTCTTGTTGAAAATGGGAGTGATTTACATTAATAATAATCTTTATAGCCACTGGAATATGTCATTTTTCCATCAGAATCTACGAATACTGCTTCTGTATTATCTATGCTTTCAATTAATTCGAGTCCCTTTTCAATACCAAGCACAAAGCAGGTTGTGCTAAGACAGTCACCATCAACGGAGTTGTCACATATAATGGTAACTTCGGTGATACCGTTATTATATGGATATCCGGTTTTAGGATTTAAAATGTGATGATAAAAGTTACCATCTTTACTAAAATACCTTTCATATGTGCCGGAGGATACGGCAGACTTATTATTGAGTTTAACAGTCATAAGGGTTTCTTCACTTTGTGTAAATGGCTTTTTTATACCAATATTAAATGGTGAGTCATTTTTTTTGCTGCCAACACACAGTACATTGCCGCCTAAATTAATAATTGCACTGGTAATATTTTTTTCAAGAAGGTAGTCACGAATACGGTCGGCTATATAACCCTTTGCAATTGCACCGAGATCTATGACAGTTCCATCAGGAATAGCTATAATATAATCATCAGTTTCATCTCCGGCCGGTGTAAGTTTAATATTTTTATAATTAATATAATTAAGAGCTTCAGATATAGCTAAAGCATCAGGAACCTGTGGGTTATCAGCCGTAAAATCCCATAATTGTGATACACTTCCAATAGTAATGTCAAATGCACCATCTGATAAGTCACCCATCTTTATTCCATATTGAATAAGAGCAGCTGTATCTGTAAGATGGTGGTTGACTTTATATAATTCACTGTCAGAAAGCGTCCTTGAAAATAAAAGCTCATATTTATCGCAAAGATTGAGAGCCTCGTTAAGAATGTTCTTAGTTGAATTACTTGTATATCCTGAAATGGCAACATAAGTATTAAGCTTAAAACCTGTAACAGTAACAGGGTCATTTATTACAGTAACAGGTGTGGAACATCCCAAAAGAATACTGAAAAATGTAATGGAGCACAATACAATACATGTCAATTGTCTGATTTGAAATTTATGTGAAGATATAATCTTTTTTTGTTGAAAATATGTGTTTTTCATCGCAATTATGTTAATAAAATTTTGAAAAATATGCATAATAATCCCCATTTCTACTTTGTCGCGAAGAGTCAAAAAAGTTCGCACAGGCGACATATATTCTACACTAATAAATACAATCATGCAATTATTCTGATGATTATTCATATGAACCGCAATTGTTAAAAGAATATAATGTTATAAATTAATGAAAAAAATGTGAAATGCCTTTTTTTTTACAAGCATATATGATATAACAATATAGTCGTGCTTAGCGGAGGGGTTATGTATCTGTAAGTACGGTATTATAATAATAAGTTCCATTATTCATATTAATTAAACCTGTATTAATATATTATGGAATTTTATCTGGAGGATTAATAATGAGGAAAAAAGTATTAGGAATAATTATGGCAGCATCAATGGTTGCTTCTCTTACAGCCTGTGGTGGTTCTGATAAGAATAACAGTTCAGACAGTTCATCAAATGGTGGTTCAACAGTTAATCAGGAGATAGCAGCTAACCAGTATGCAGATACAATTAAGAGTAATGCAGAAACCTATAAGACATATATTTCATTACCTGAATATAAGGGTTTATCAGTAAGTGTTGATAGCGAACAGAAGGAAGTTACAGATAGTGATGTTACGGATTATATTAATAATCTTATATCACAGTATGGTACAACAGAAAGTGTTACAGAAGGCGTTACTGCTAATGGGGATACAATTTCACTTGATTATAGCGGACTTCTTGATGGAACAGCATTTTCAGGTGGAACAGCAACAGATGTTTCATATACAATAGGTTCAGGAAAGTTTATTGATGATCTTGATAAGGGACTTGTAGGACTTACAGTTGGTGAAGAATATGATATTCCATGTAAGTTCCCTGATAACTATTCATCATCAGATCTTGCAGGAAAGGATGTAATCTTTAAAGTAACAGTAAACAGTATCAAGAAGACAACATTACCGGAGCTTACAGATGACTGGGTTGCATCTAACGCTTCAAGTCTTAATGTAGAAGCTACAACAGTTGAAGGACTTAAGAGTTATGTTAAGGATTATCTTGAAACACAGGCTAAGACTAATTATGACAGCAGTAAGTATCAGGCAGCATGGAAAGCTATCTCAGAACAGATTAATACTGATAAAGGATATCCTGAGGCAGAGCTTAATTCTCTTATAGATACACTTAAGTCAAATGTACAGTCAGAATATAACCAGTATGGTTCATATTATGGTATTTCAGATTTTACTTCATATTTATCACAGGTATATGGATTTGATTCAGAAGATGCATTTAATGACTATGCTAAAGAATATGCCCAGTCATATCTTGTAGAGAAGATGGCAATTACTATTATTGCAGAAAATGAAAATATCACTGTATCAGAAGATGATATCAATGATATGGGAGCACAGCTTGCTTCATACTATGGTTATTCAGATTATCAGGAAATCCTCGATACATATGGTAATCAGATGAATTCAGAAGTGGGATATCAGGTTCTTTATCAGAAGGTACAGGATTTTATTAATGCAAGTACATCTGTAAAGTAAATGGTTATAGATTAATGTATCATAAAAGCCATTATTCGCTTATGAATCTTGAATATTTTAAATAAAGCAGCCCTTGCCTTTAAAGACAAGGGCTGTTTTATTGTGCTGAAGTGAAAAGCTTATTTATAATTTGAATTTGAATAGGTTTTATGCTGATAAAGCACTTGAAATTTTATAAATATAGGTGTATTATTAATACAATGTGTTTATTTGATTGTAGTTAAATATACATTGTTTACGGCGCGTGGCTCAGTTTGGTAGAGCGCTACGTTCGGGACGTAGAGGTCGCAGGTTCGAATCTTGTCGCGCCGATTATTATAAATATTTATAAGCATTTGGTATGTTATCAGCCGGGTTGATGCAGAGGTTGATAATATACGCTCTGTGAGTGAATATTGAAAAGATTAATATGTACTGTTTGTGTTAGGATTTTACAGGGTATGGAGTTGTTTATTAATTAAACATCCATATTCTGTATTTTTTTTATTAAACCTATAAATGAGCAAAGACAGAATAATTCATAAAAACAGTCGCCTGTTGTCCGTGACCTGAATACATTGCGTCAAATTAATTGAAAAAATGTCATTTTAACACTGACAAATTTGTGCAATATTTCTGTATGACAATGACTTAATTTACCTGAGTACATAACTGCATTGTACATAATTAAAAAATTGCAATACCATCAAAGTATGTTATAATAAAACTCTTGTTTAACTTTATAAAAAGTTAATGAATTTCAAAGAAAGTTTATAATGCACGTTTTACAAAAGATGTGCAAGGGATGGGAGAGAGAGATGAACCAGTTTGTACCAAAGTTATTTGACTGTATGAAGTCATATTCAAAGGAACAGTGCATCAAGGATATTATATCGGGAATTATCGTTGCTATTATAGCACTGCCTTTGTCAATTGCGCTCGCACTTGCATCGGGGGTTGGTCCTGAACAGGGTATATACACAGCAATATTTGCAGGCTTTGTTATATCGTTTTTAGGTGGAAGCCGTGTACAGATTGCCGGGCCTACAGCCGCATTTGCAACTATTGTGGCAGGTATAGTGGCAGAAAATGGCATGCAGGGACTTGTAATTGCGACTATAATGGCAGGAATTATTCTTATTATTATGGGATTTTTAAAGTTTGGAAATCTTATCAAATTTATTCCATATACCATAACAACAGGTTTTACGGCAGGTATAGCTGTAACTATTGCCATTGGACAGATTAAGGATTTTTTAGGACTTACATTTACTAAATCACCTATTGATACCATAGGAAAGGCACAGGAGTGCATTAATTCAATGACAACATTTAACTGGCAGGCACTTGGGGTTGGTGTTGTGGCACTTGCAATTCTTATAATATGGCCAAGATTTAACAAGCTTATACCACCATCACTTATTGCCGTTATAGTGTCTATTATTATGGTGAAGCTTATAGGAATGGATGTTAAGACAATTGGTGATTTATATACTATATCCAATAAGATACCGGGAATAACGATTCCTGAATTTAATATGGGGCTTATTACTAAGCTTTTACCGGATGCATTTACAATAGCAATTCTTGCAGGAATAGAGTCACTTTTATCGTGTGTTGTATCGGATGGTATGATAGGAAGCAGACATAAGCCTAATATGGAGCTGGTGGCACAGGGGGCTGGTAATCTTGTATCCGCATTATTTGGCGGAATACCGGCGACAGGTGCAATAGCAAGAACAGCAGCCAATGTTAAAAATGGTGGACGTACTCCGGTAGCCGGTATGGTACATTCCATAACACTTCTTCTTATACTTGTTGTGTTAATGCCATATGCAGCATGGATTCCAATGCCGGCTATTGCAGCTATTTTATTTGTGGTTGCCTATAATATGTGTGGATGGAGAGAATTTGTATCACTTTGCAAGGCGTCACCTAAGAGTGACATATTAGTGCTTGTAGTTACATTTGTACTTACAATAGTATTTGACCTTGTTGTAGCTATAGAGACGGGTATTGTATTGGCAGCACTTTTATTCCTTATGAGAATGGCTAATGTTACAGAAGATAAGAGCTGGACATATATTGGTGATAATATAGATGAAGAAAATGATCCTGAAAGCATTAAATTAAAGGTTGTACCAAAGCATACACTTGTATATGAAGTTATAGGACCGATGTTTTTTGCCGCTGCTGATAAATTTATGGAGATATCAGCCCAGACAGGAATAAAGGTTGTTATAATCAGAATGAGAGGTGTTCCGGCAATGGATGTTACGGCACTTCGTTCACTCAGAATGATTCATGACAGATGTCAGAAGAAAGGAATAACACTTCTTTTATCACATGTTCAGGAACAGCCTAAGATGATGATGGAAAAAGCAGGATTTGCGGCTGAGGTAGGAGAAGAAAATTTCTGTAAAAATATTGATGCGGCACTTGAGAGAGCTGCACAGTTGTAATATTTTATGATAAAACATACGCATGCCAGAAGCAGCATACGTTTAAAAACATTTAATGCTGCGTGTGTATATATGATGTTTTAAACAAAATATGAATTATTGAAAAAAGTATAGAATATATTATTATAAACAGACTCAGGAATTTATTAATATGGGTGGTAGATATAATGTTGATATTCATACTATGGATAAGATAAAAAAGACTGTAGGAGTTTTACATTTCTTACAGTATTTTTTTATATAATTCCAGAAACGGAAAAACTTAAGGAAACAGGAGTATTATCTGTCAATAATGGAAGTGGAATTGGCGGAGGTGATATTATAGGCAGTAGTAAGGCAGGGAAAAAGGATTTGCCAATATATTGTGTTGATATTCCTGGAAAGCTAAAAAAACAGGCACAGACAGGTAATGATAACACAGATGCGGATGATAATAGTATAGATAATAATAAAGATAATAATAATATAGATAATATGGCTGCCAATAATACCGGTGATGTTAAGGG
>OGLY01000778.1_pt1 | contig 11133 bp, 7 predicted proteins | sample 1573091 | NCBI WGS metagenome assembly OGLY01 (sample SAMEA2581916, study PRJEB24529) | metagenome | biome: Human gut stool | place: China | collected 2011
TATATACGGTATTCACGGACGGTTCGTCTCTTACCATGGCAACAGTAGCAGCAAGTGTTGTGATGTTGTCTCTTTTTGATCTGATCGAGATCAATTATATTTCGTTGGTAGCAACGATCTTTTTGTTTTGTCTTGATACATTCCTGTTAGATAAAGTAAATTATGATAATCCGATACGGGAAATGGAATTTTTTATGCAGTTTTTTGCGATCATTATTCTCGAGATCATGGAAAATAAACAGTTAAAAAACCGTATACAGCATGATATGGAATTCAATGAGACAATGCGTGAACTCGAGGATGCCAAACAGGCAAAAGATGATTTTATGGCAAATATTTCGCATGAGATCCGTACACCGTTAAATTCTATCATCGGAATCGGATCAGAATTACTGGATGCGAAAGTGGATGATACGACAAAGGAACAGCTGTATGATATTACAGTTGCGGGCAGGAATCTGATGTCTTTGGTATCAGATATCCTGGATTTTTCAGAACTTGAAAATGACACGATGGAGCTGGTGGAAGAACCATATAACATTACGTCTGTGATCAATGATGTGGTTAACATGGCACATGTGTGGAATAAAGAAAAGAATCTTGAGATCATTGTGGATTGTGAGGCGGATATTCCGAATAACCTGCTTGGAGATAGTCAGAAAATATATCGCATTATCTTAAATCTCATCAACAATGCGATCAAATTTACAGATGCCGGTGGTGTCATTTTGTTTGTCGGCGCCCGCAAGGAATCATACGGCATCAATCTTATGGTAAAGGTGAAAGATACCGGAATCGGGATGAGCGAAAAAAATATAGATGCACTGGAAAACACATACAATCAGGTAGATACGACCCGTGACCGGCGTGCGGGGGGCATTGGCTTAGGTCTTGCAATCTCACGTAAAATGATTGCAAAAATGAATGGACATATGCATATTGAGAGTGTTCCTGATGCAGGGACGACGGTTTCTATTATCATTCCACAGAGAGTACTGACGGATATGCCGCTTGTATCCGTGCGTGATGCCGGAGATAAAAAGATCATTTTTTATATGGATCTCGAGAGATACCGTTTCGGACAGCTTCGTGACGGATATCTTGAATGTATCCAGAGGATGGTCGATCAGCTTCATGTAGATGCCGTGCGCTGTTCGACCATGCATGAACTAAAAAACCGCATCGATCATGAAAATTATCAGTTTTTGTTTGTTGCGGATGTCGAATATTTTATAGATCAAAGTTATTTTGACAGCCTGACTGCAAAAATGAAAGTTGTTGTCATGGCAAACAGGGATTGTGATCTGCAAAAAATCGGACCGGAAGTTCTGCTTATCTATCGCCCGATGCATGTATTCTCGGTTGCAACCATTTTGAATGGAGAAAAACTTCAGCAGGACGCATACGACGAACGGTGGCATCATGACAGATTCCGTGTAAAAGGAGCCAAAATTCTTGCAGTGGATGACAGTGCCATGAATTTAAAAGTTGTTTCAAGTCTGTTAAGCCATTATGGCATCACGATCGATACGGCATTGAGCGGTAGTGAGGCAATTGATAAAATCAGTGACAGAAGCTATGATCTCGTGTTTATGGATCATATGATGCCGGAAATGGATGGCGTGGAATGTATGCACAGGATTCATGAATTACCGCGGTTCCGTGAACGGAAAATACCGATCATTGCATTGACAGCCAACGCCATAGGCGGAGCCAGAGAGATGCTGATCAGGGAAGGATTCGATGATTTTGTTGCGAAACCGATTGAAAAATCTGCGATGGAACGTGTCCTTCGCAAATATTTAAGCATGTTTATTGAAAAAGATACGGGAGAGGAACAGGTTACCTGCAAGACAGAAGAAAACAGTGGATTATCCGGACAATTCAAAGAAGGAAGGAAAGAATTTGAGGCTGCAGGAATTGACCGCCGGCTTGGGCTTTCCTACTTTGACAATAATGAAGCGGATTATATGGAGATCGTGCAGTGTTTTTATGAACAGGGAAGAAGTCAGATCCAGACATTACAGGAGCTGTATGATAAAAAAGACTGGGAAAATTATAAGATCAATGTACATTCCCTGAAAGGACAAAGTCTTACGATCGGTGCAAAAGAGCTTTCAAAAAGGGCAAAGAGGATGCAGGAGGCATGTGAGCATGGGGATGAAAATTATATCATACAAAACCATACGGAGCTGATCGCAGACTATTGTTCGATCCTTGATGGGCTGTCTAAGTATGTGACGGTGGGGGAAGAAAAAAATCCAGTGCAGAAACTATCGGCAGCAATCGACAATTTTGACCAGGCAGAGGCAATGAAGCTGTTAGAGATGATAAAAAATGAGATGGGCAGTTCGATGGCGGATTCGGATACACAGTTGATCGCTGATATGGAAGCCCAGATTGAACTGTTTGATTTTATCAGTGCTGCGGAAACATTAAAAAAATGGGGAGGTGCGGACAATGAGTAAGCTGAGTGACAGAATTATCCAGGTACTGATCCGGAAAGATGTTTCAATTCATGCACAGTTATTCCGCTTTATGTCGCTGCTTGGAACGATCGCGATGGCAGTGGGGGCAGTTTATACGCTTGCCGAGGGAATGGAGATAAAAAATGTCGCAGCATTATTTGCCGGGGCGCTTTTTATGGGCATGCTTTTCTGGGCAGGAAAGAAATTCCAGCAATATGATCTCTGTTCTTTCATTCTGATGTCAGGGCTGAATGGAATTTTTCTTCCAGTTACGTTTCTGCGCTCCGGAGGCTTAAAAAGCGGTATGCCGCTTTGGTTTGTTCTTGGTTTCATCTCGCTTTTTTTCCTGCTGCGGGGAAAAAGTCTTGTCGCGGGAACAGTTATAACGATCATTGCGGATGCGTATTGTTTTTACACTGCATATGTTCATCCGGAACGGATCACTTATATGGAATCAGAATCCGTAGTTTATGTGGATATTATCGTGAGTGCGGTCATAACCATCTTTCTGACCTGTGCGTTTATGTTTATCCAGATCACACTCTCTGAATATCAGAGAAAAGAAAATGAAAAGCAGCAGGCGGAGTTAGTTGCCGCAATGAATACACAGAGCCGTTTCCTTGCAAATATGAGCCATGAAATCCGTACGCCGATCAATACGATCATAGGATTAAATGAAATGACACTTCGGGAGGAGAATCTGTCAGACGATATTATTGAGAATGCCAATAATATCCAGAGTGCAAGTAAGATGCTTTTGTCCCTGATCAATGATATTTTAGACCTGTCCAAAATTGAGGCGGGAAAAATGGAAGTTGTTCCGGCGCGTTATGAGACAGGAGAATTATTCAGTGAAATTGTAAACACGACCTGGATCCGTGCACATGAGAAAAATCTGGAATTTTGTGTCAATGTATCTGAAAAACTGCCATCCATGCTTTATGGAGACGAGATGAGGATCAAACAGGTTTTAACCAATATTTTAAGTAATGCGATCAAGTATACGCAAAAGGGATCCGTCACGCTGTTTGTGGAGAGTGAGCAGACGGGAGCGGACGAAATCCTTTTAAAAATGGCTGTGATCGATACCGGTATGGGAATCCGTCAGGATGATATGAAATACCTGTTTGACAGTTTTAAACGGGTCAATGAAGGCAGCACAAAAGGAATCGAGGGAACAGGCCTTGGACTTTCTATCTGCAGCCAGCTTGTAAATCTGATGGGTGGTCAGATCACGGTTGACAGTATTTATCAGAAAGGTTCTACATTTACGATTACGATTCCGCAGAAAATTGTAAATGCCACGCCACTTGGAAATCTCAATTACAACAGTTCATCAAGACATCAGAGATCCTCCTATAAAAAGAGTTTCGAAGCACCGGAAGCAAAAGTTCTTGTTGTGGATGACAATGATATGAATCTGCTTGTCGCTAAAAAACTGCTTCGGGAAACCAAAGTCCAGCTTGCATTGGCGCATAGTGGAATGGAATGTCTGAAGCTGACGGCAAAAAATAATTACGATGTGATTTTTATGGATCACATGATGCCGGAGATGGATGGTGAAAAAACCATGGATCTGGTGCGCAACCAGCAGGGTGGATTCTGCCGCAAAACGCCGATTATTGCATTGACGGCAAATGCAATGTCAGGTGCGGAAGAAAAGTATCGTAAAATGGGATTTTCTGATTATCTTGCGAAACCGATCAATGGAATCCTTTTTGAGGCAATGCTTCTCCGTTATCTGCCAAAAGAGCGCATTGAATATATGATCGATCCGGATGAAGTCAGTGAGATGGACGGATTCCGTATTCTGGGCCAGAAGAAAAAGCAAAGGCTGATCGTCAGCACGGACAACGTTGTGGATCTGCCGAATGATGTGATCCGGCAGCTTGGAATACCGGTCATGCATTATTTTGTAAATACGGAATATGGGCATTACGAGGATATGGTGGAAATCCATTCAGACAGTCTGCTGTCTTATATTGAAAAAGATCAGTATGCCAAGTCGGAAGCACCGACAGTCGGGGAATATGAGACATTTTTTGGAAATCTGCTTGAGGAGGCGGAACAGGTACTGCATATCAGTATTGCTTCAGGATCCGGAAAGGGATTTGAGAATGCAAGCCAGGCGGCAGCCGGATTTTCCCATGTGCAGGTGTTTGATTCCGGTCATTTGTCGAGCGGTACAGGCCTGATGGTTATGCATATGGTGCTGAAAAATAAGGATCTGGATGAAATATTACAGAGTCTGGAAGCAATACAGCCTAAAATACAGACAAGCTTTATTTTAGACAGTTCAAAACAGCTTTACCGCAGTGGACTTTTAAATAAGCAGGTATGGAAAATGACAGAGATGCTGCAGTGTCATCCGGTTCTGGCATTGCACAAAAAGAAAATTGTACCGGCAGCGATCTTTTTTGGAAATACACAGGATGTTTATAAAAAATATATACACGCGCAGATGGCGCGATGGTCGCCGATTGATCAGAAAGTCTTATTTATAACATCTGCGGGTTGTTCGAAAGAGACGAAAGATATGATTTTAGAGGAAGTGCAAAAGTATAAAAAATTTGATCAGATCTACATGCAGGAGGCATCAGCAGCGATTACAAGTAACTGTGGAGCCGGCTGTTTTGGACTTATTTATATGCTGCAGTAAAATTTGGTCTGAAAAACAGTATTGACATTTTAAGAAAGCGTGTTATACTCAGACACATAAAAATAGAATATGATCTTCAGGGCAGGGTGTGATTCCCTACCGGTGGTATAGCCCACGAGCCGTAAGGCATGATTCGGTGTAATTCCGAAGCCGACAGTAAAGTCTGGATGGAAGAAGTGATATTAAAGTTAGTTATTCATAATGTAATCATAGTAGAATGAATGGCTGGCTTGAATGTGGATACTGGCTCTGAGATAATAATTCATCTCAGAGTTTTTTGATTGTCAGAGTAAGAATTTGATTATAAAAATTCGATATTTTGGCGTAAGGCTTCTGAAGTGGTGAAATGAAACTGCTTTGGAAGCCTTTTTTATGTCTGGGCTGGATTTTGGTTGTGCTAGGATGTCTGTATTGTTGAGGCTGAGTCTGGTCTGAAATGTTGGAACTGGCAATTGTGGCGGCAGCATATTACGGCGATTCAATTCTGAGCAATCTGGCGGCATATTATAGCAATTCAGAGCAGAATGGCAGCAGGTAAATTTGGTAAAAACCTATTAATACAAGTTTTTTAAGAATTTGGTAGGTTTATTTTGGAGGAAAACCAAAGAAAACATATGGATTTACCTACTAAATGAGCTATAAACAATGAATTTATAGGTCTTTGAGGAATGAAAATGCGTTTAATATTATAGACAAGATGAAAAAAGACCTACTAAACCATTGAAAATGCGACTACTTATAGGTATCACGACTTTGAGCCGGCAAAATCAAGAAAGCAGCAAGCACATTAAGAATGAAATTAAGATACAGCAGACAAGGGAAATAAGGATAGAGAAAATCAGGACAGAAAAAGCAGAACAGAAAAAAGCTGGACAGGAAGGAACAGAAAGAAGGTGCAGATATGCAGCAGGAAATAAATAACAATTTTTCAAAAGAAGATGAATTCTACATGAAGCGGGCGATTGAACTGGCAAAGAGAGGAACAGGCTGGGTTAATCCTAATCCGCTGGTGGGAGCTGTAATTGTAAAGGATGACAGAATTATAGGTGAAGGCTGGCACAGGAAATATGGTGAGCTTCATGCGGAAAGAGATGCACTTTCAAGATGTATGGAGGATACCAGAGGAGCAACCATATATGTGACACTTGAGCCGTGCTGCCATCATGGGAAACAGCCGCCTTGCACTGAAGCACTTGTGCAGGCAGGAATAAGCAGGGTTGTGATAGGCTCGATGGATCCTAATCCCCTGGTAAGTGGAAAAGGTGTTAAATATCTGGAAGAACACGGGATTAAAGTTGAAGGTTGTGTATGCAATGAAGAATGTCTGGCGATGAATTATGTATTCTTTTATTACATAAGGAATAAAGAGCCATATGTTGTGATGAAAACAGCACAGACACTTGATGGGAAAATTGCCACATATAATGGACTTTCCAAGTGGATTACAGGTGAGCAGGCAAGAGAAAATGTGCATGCAGACCGTCACAGATACGCGGCAATTATGGTTGGTGTCGGCACTGTGATTGCTGATAATCCAATGCTTGACTGTAGAAGTACAGCCGTAAGCAATCCACACAATCCTGTGCGAATCATATGCGACAGCAGATTGAGAACTCCGCTGGACAGCAGAATTGTAAAAAGTGCAGGGCAGATACCAACAATAATTGCTACATGTAGTACCGACAGCGACAGGAAATCTTTATATGAAAATGCAGGCTGTGAAGTGATAATTACAAAAGAATCAGAGCAGCACGTTGACCTTAAAGAGCTTATGAACATACTTGGAGAAAAAGGTATCGACAGCGTGATTCTAGAGGGAGGCGGAACACTTAACTTCTCTGCATTGCAGGCTGGAATTGTGAACCGGGTTCAGACTTACATTGCACCTAAGATTTTTGGTGGGGCAGACAGTAAAACAGCAGTTGAAGGTCAGGGGGTTGCAAATGTAGCTGATGCATATCAGTTGAGAAACAAGACCGTTCGTCTTCTTGGCAACGATATTCTGATAGAAGGAGAGTTGTGATGTTTACAGGTATTATTGAAGAAATCGGACATGTAAATAATGTGAAAAAAGGAACTTCATCGGCAATTCTTACAATACAGGCAGAAAAAGTCCTTGAGGGGACACATATAGGAGACAGCATTGCTGTCAATGGTGTGTGCCTTACAGTGACAGGAATATATGATAACACATTTACTGCTGATGTAATGCACGAGACGCTGAACCGCTCATCACTTGGAAAGCTGGTGAGTGGAAGTGCTGTTAATCTTGAAAGGGCAATGGCGGCTGACGGAAGGTTCGGAGGACATATAGTTTCAGGACATATTGATGGAATAGGAAAAGTTGCAGCGATAACCAGAGATGATAATGCGATATGGTATCAGATTAAGACAGACAGCGGAATATTAAAATATATCGTTGAAAAAGGTTCGGTTGCCATAGATGGAATAAGTCTTACAGTTGCCAAGACGGACAGACATAGCTTTTCAGTGTCGATAATACCGCATACGGCAAAGGAAACAACATTGTCACTAAAAAGATGCGGCGATGTAGTTAATCTTGAAAATGACATTGTCGGAAAATATATTGAGAAGTTTCTTGCTCTGCGGGAAGAAGAACCGCAGACGGGAATCACAAGAGAATTCCTGCTAAAGAATGGATTCTAGAAAGACTATTAAATAAAAGAAAGGATGGGCAAAGAAAATGTTTGAGTATAACACAGTAGAAGAGGCAGTTAAGGATTTACAGGATGGAAAGCTGATACTTGTCTCAGATGATGAAAGCAGAGAGAATGAGGGCGACCTTATATGTGCCGCTGAATTTGCAACTACTGAAAATGTGAACTTTATGGCGACATATGGAAAAGGACTTATATGCATGCCTATGAGTGGAGATTTGTGCAGGAAGTTAGGTCTTACACAGATGGTTGCTGACAATACTGATAACCATGAAACTGCATTTACAGTGTCAATAGACCATGTTAAGACGACAACAGGAATATCGGCAGAGGAGAGAGGCTTTACTGCGAGAGAATGTGTGTCAGATGAGGCAAAGCCTGAGGATTTCAGGAGACCGGGACATATGTTTCCATTACGTTCAAAGCCTAATGGAGTTCTTGAAAGAAACGGACATACAGAGGCAACAGTAGACCTTATGAGAATAGCAGGACTTAAGGAGTGCGGTCTGTGCTGTGAGATAATGAAAGAGGACGGAACAATGATGAGAAAAGAAAATCTCATAGAAATGTCCGAAAAATTCAATCTCAAATTCATAACAATTAAGGCAATTCAGGAATACAGAAAGAGACATGACAACTTGGTTGAGTGCGTGGCAGTTACAAGAATGCCGACAAAGTATGGGGAATTCATGGCACACTGTTATGTTAATAAGTTAAATGGTGAGCATCATGTTGCATTGGTAAAGGGAGACATTGGTGATGGCAGCAATCTTTTGTGCAGGGTACATTCAGAGTGCCTGACTGGAGACGCATTTGGCTCAATGAAATGTGACTGCGGTCAGCAGCTAGCGTCAGCGATGACACAGATTAACAATGAAGGCAGGGGAGTACTTCTTTATATGAGACAGGAGGGCAGAGGAATCGGGCTTGTCAACAAGCTTAAGGCATATGCACTTCAGGATCAGGGAATGGATACACTTGAGGCTAATCTGGCACTTGGTCTGCCGGGAGACGCACGCGAGTACTACATAGGAGCACAGATATTGAAAGACTTAGGCGCTAAGAGCTTAAGGCTTCTTACTAACAATCCCGATAAGGTATACCAGCTTGCAGATTTTGGAATCGAAATCAGTGAGAGAGTGCCTATTGAGATAGATGCGACCAGCTTTGACAGGTTCTATCTTAAGACAAAGCAGACAAAGATGGGACACATTTTAAATGTAGTGTAAAAATATGGATTATTTATAAGGAGGAATTGATAATGAGAGTTTTAGAAGGTAAGTTAGTTGACAGTGGAATTAAGGTAGGTATTGTAGCAGCAAGATTTAATGAGTTTATTGTGTCTAAGCTTGTTGCAGGAGCTAAGGACGGACTTGTAAGACATGATGTTTCAGAGGAAAATATTGACCTTGCATGGGTGCCGGGTGCATTTGAGATACCATTGATAGCTTCAAAGATGGCAAAAAGCGGCAAGTATGACGCTGTTATATGTCTTGGTGCAGTTATAAGAGGTGCGACAAGCCATTACGATTATGTGTGCAGCGAGGTTTCCAAGGGCATTGCAAATGTATCACTTGCAAGTGATATTCCAGTTATGTTTGGAGTGCTTACTACAGATACAATCGAGCAGGCAATTGAGCGTGCCGGAACAAAGGCAGGCAATAAGGGATTTGAGTGCGCTGAAGGTGCTATTGAGATGGTTAATCTTATTAAAGAGATTGAAGGATAATATATAAAATTTTTAGTAATTGTAAAAGGTCAGATTCGTCAGTAACCATTGGGCTTGGCGGGTCTGACCTTTTTGTATTATAAAATATGATATAAGATGGATATGCGAAGATGATGATATAAGGTATAATAGATTTGTGTCCTTTAATAATTGTTAAATGAGGATATATTACATATAAATTTATAGAATCGATGGGAGAGATAAGATGAAGTGGGGAATTTTGGCTACAGGTAATATTGCAAAAAAATTTGCATCAACCATAAATCAGATGAGTAAAGAAAATGAACAGTTAGTAGCAGTTGGTTCACGTAACATTGAAAGTGCAAAAGCCTTTGCTAATGAGCATGATATCCCAAGATATTATGATTCGTATGAAGCACTGGTTAAAGATCAGGATGTTGAGGCTGTTTATGTAGCAACACCAAATACTTTGCATTATGAGAATTGCAGGTTATGTCTTGAACATGGAAAGCATGTATTGTGCGAAAAGCCGTTTACGATAAATGATAAACAGGCACAGGAACTGTACAGACTGGCAAGGGATAGGCATCTTTTTATCATGGAGGGACTCTGGATATGGTTTCTTCCATTGTATGATCGTTTACACAGTATCTTACAGCAAGGAGTTATTGGAGAAATAAAACATATTTCATGTCAGTATGGGTTTGTTGCAACAGGTGCCAGAAAAGAGCGTAAATTTAACTCTGCACTTGGTGGAGGTGCTTTGTTGGACATAGGAATTTACAATCTGGGATTTCTGCGTATTGTTACAGGGAATGAGCCGCAGAATGTAGAAACTCAAAAAGTACATATTAATGAGTATGGAACAGATGATTACAGCTGCCTCAAACTGACATATAATGATGGATGTACAGCAGAATCAGTCCAGACAATTGGGCAGGAATTAAAACGTAATGCCAGAATTGAGGGAACAAAGGGAAGTATATTTTTACCGGATTTCCAACACGCCGAGACCATGATACTTGAGGTGGAAGGAAAAGAACCGGAAACAATCGAGTGTCCGGTTGATATAAATGGCTTTGAATATGAAATCAGAGAAGTAAGCAGATGCGTAAAACTTGGATATTGCAGCAGTGATGTATATACAGCTAAAGACAGTATTGCACTTACAAGGCTGATGTATGATATCCGTATGAGCTGGAGTTAAAAAATAGGAGACAGATATATGTATATATAAGAGCAGGCTTTTCAGCCCCTTCTTTTTGCAACTGACCGACAGGCAATGCTGAGTGTGCTTGGCAGTTCCAGACATCCGTCAGGTCTGTAATCATTATCATCCCAGCTATATCCCTCACCATTGCCACATCTGCCTTGTTTGCCATCGTGCGAAAAGTGATTATCACCATCGTACATAATTGTCCACATAATAAATATTAAAGTTGTTTTTTATTTTTCAATTCGTTACACCTGTTATGTCATTATATCTTATATTGGCTTATCCGCATACCTGTTTATGGTGCAAATGTCAATATAAAATTGTCGGTTTTTTATCATATAAGAATGTAGGAAAACCTACACGATTATATGATGTTTTATTTGCTATTGCTATCTGCTGCAATTACAGATTTAATCTGCTTC
>OGLY01000781.1_pt1 | contig 11106 bp, 8 predicted proteins | sample 1573091 | NCBI WGS metagenome assembly OGLY01 (sample SAMEA2581916, study PRJEB24529) | metagenome | biome: Human gut stool | place: China | collected 2011
TGTGCTTCCTTAAACAACTCTCTTACTCTTGAAGCACCAACACCTACAAACATCTCAACAAAGTCTGAACCTGCAAGTGAGAAAAATGGAACATTCGCTTCACCGGCAACTGCCTTGGCAAGAAGAGTCTTACCTGTTCCCGGAGGTCCTACAAGAAGAGCACCCTTAGGAAGCTTGGCACCTATACTTGAATACTTATCAGGATTATGAAGAAAATCAACAATCTCAGTAAGTGATTCCTTAGCCTCTTCCTGTCCTGCTACATCCTTAAATGTAACACCCGTCTGTTTCTCTACATATACTTTGGCAGTATTCTTTCCAACTCCCATACCGCCCATCATTCCACCGCCCTTTGAAATCTTGCGGTAGACAAACGAAAACATTCCAAATATAAGAACTATCGGAAGTACATATACAAATATAAATTCTATTATTGAAGAACTCTGATTAGGTATATAGCCCGAGAACTTAACACCATTATCAATAAGTGTCTGTGCAAGGTTCTGATCAGCTGTATAACCTGTATAATAAGTATAGCTTACACTTGTAAGTGTATTCTGTGACTCCTGCATCTTAGGCTTGATAAGTATTCTGTCTGACTGAAGCTCGACCTCTTCAATCTCATTATTCTTAACCTTATCGATAAATTCATCATAAGATATCTCTTTGTAAGTAGCATTCCTTATCATTCCATTAAGCATCGTTATTCCAGCAAATGTAAGAAGAGCTGCTATTATAATAATAATCATTGTGTTAATATTCTTGGGTTTTTTCTGATTATTATTATTCTGTCTGTTATTCCCGTAATTATTATCCATACATTACCTCATTCCATATATTTTACCAGCCTGTACTAAAGCTTACAGTAATTCAAAAATCTTATTTCATTATAAATATATAATCCCCATAAATCAACCATAAAACATTAATTTTATCCTATTTATAATATGTTTATAAATGCATCTGCCTAGAATACAATGTATATATTACCTGATTATCCATAGTTAAATACATCCTGCATTATTTTTCTAATATATCTATAATCTTCCACATTAAAAGTCTTATATAATATTGCTGCATAGAAATATCTGATACCTCGTTATCTTAATATTATGTCCGGTTGTCTAAAATGCCATTTGGAATTTACACTATTAATAACAGTGTCACATGCACTTGCTGCACAGTGTAAGCAGTTGGCTGTTTAGAAATTACAATATTAACAACATTGTTACATACCAAATAAATTTATTTCATTTGATTAATTTTATTAAGTTTTATATCTGTTATTATTAATAATTTTATATATGTGATTTAATTTTATTAAATAACGTATTTTTTAAGAAAAAAATATAGCCAAAATAACGCTTTCATTGTATAATACAAATAATAATGCAAAAATTGATAACCGGTGGTGATTTACTGCCGGATATTTGTTTTTTACATGATACTGTTATATGTAACAAAAGTATCTCTTACTATTATATTTTAACAACTAATAATTACATTTTTTAAGTCGCATAGCCGACAGAATGGAGGAAATAATGGCCGTAAAGTACGTATTCGTAACAGGCGGTGTCGTTTCAGGTCTTGGTAAAGGTATTACAGCCGCTTCACTTGGACGTCTTTTAAAAGCGCGTGGTTTTTCTGTAACAATGCAGAAGTTTGATCCTTATATTAATATCGATCCGGGTACAATGAACCCTATACAGCATGGTGAAGTTTTCGTAACTGATGATGGAGCTGAAACTGACCTTGACCTTGGACACTATGAAAGATTTATCGATGAAAGTCTTAATAAGAATTCTAATGTAACAACAGGTAAGGTATACTGGTCTGTTCTTCAGAAAGAAAGAAGAGGCGACTTTGGCGGAGGTACTGTTCAGGTTATCCCTCATATAACTAACGAAATCAAGAGCCGTTTTTTCAGGGATTATTCAACAGATGAGACTAAGATTGCCATAATTGAAGTAGGTGGTACTGTCGGCGATATCGAAAGTCAGCCTTTCCTTGAGGCCATCAGACAGTTCCAACATGAGGTCGGACGTGAGAATGCAATCCTTATCCATGTAACTTTAATTCCTTATCTTAAAGCTTCCGGTGAGATGAAGACTAAGCCTACACAGGCAAGTGTTAAAGAACTTCAGGGTATGGGTATCCAGCCTGATATTCTCGTATGCCGAACAGAGCATCCTCTTGAACCTGGTATCAAGGATAAGATTGCACTGTTTTGTAATGTTCCAAAGTCTCACGTATTACAGAATCTTGATGTTGAGATTCTCTACGATGCTCCTCTTGCCATGGAAGAAGAACATCTTGCACAGGTTGCATGTGAATGTCTTGAACTTAACTGCCCTGAACCGGATCTTGATGAGTGGAGAGCCATGTGTCAGGCATGGAAGAATCCTACTAAGAAAGTCAAGGTTGCTTTAGTTGGTAAGTATATACAGCTTCACGACGCTTATATCAGTGTTGTTGAGGCTTTAAAGCATGGCGGTGTATACAATTCTGCTGATGTTGATATCAAATGGGTTGATTCTGAAACTGTTACTGCTGACAACGCAGCAGAAGTATTATCTGATGTAAGCGGTATCCTCGTACCGGGTGGATTCGGTGACAGAGGTATTGAAGGTAAGATTCAGGCTATCAGATATGCCAGAGAAAATAACGTGCCTTTCCTCGGATTGTGCCTTGGTATGCAGTTATCAATAGTAGAATTTGCCCGTGATGTAATCGGTTATTCAGATGCACACAGTGTTGAATTAATGCCTGAAACAACACATCCTGTAATTCATCTTATGCCTGATCAGGAAGGTATTGATGATATCGGAGGTACATTAAGACTTGGTTCTTATCCATGTGTTCTTGATAAGACAAGCAAGGCTTATGAGCTTTATGGTGAAGAAACTATCCATGAAAGACATCGTCATCGTTATGAAGTTAATAATGATTACAGAAAAGTTCTTACAGAAAATGGCATGAAGCTTTCAGGTATTTCTCCTGATGGAAGAATTGTTGAAATGGTTGAGCTTAACGACCATCCTTGGTTCATTGCTACACAGGCTCATCCTGAATTAAAGTCAAGACCTAACAGACCACATCCATTATTCAGAGGATTTATCGGTGCTGCCCTTGATTATCAGGAAAAAAACAATTAATATTTAGTATATATTTATAACATCACTTCCGGATATATAATTAAAAAGTTAAAAATAAAAGTGCATATAGTTTATTTTATATACAGGTGTAGAAGTTCAACTTCAAGACCCATATATAAAACAGACTGTATGCACTTTTTATATCTTAACGATATTAATATATTATACTAATCCCTAATTCCTAATTTCCATTCTGTTCTTCACTATTTTTTTCCATAACAGATAATACATATCCATCAAATATAGTCTGATATATATTATATTCTCTGTTAAGCTGCTGCTTTGTAAATATTAAGCGGTTATCCTGAATTGTAAAATGCACTTTATCTATGCCATTTGCTATACCTATACCTGTAACCTTGGAATATGCTTCTTTTAATGTCCATATCTGTAAAAATCTTTTAAGCTGCAAGCCTTCTTCATTATCATTACCGGCAATCCATTCATATTCGTCATTACTGAAAAAACGTTTTGCCGTCTTTAATACATTCTGTCTTGCTCCCTCTATATCAATGCCATTTTCTTTATCTCCAATTACACATGCCGCATAATCCCCTGAATGTGTAAGATTGAAATATATATTATCCTGACCTATATTTGTAAAATACGGCTTACCATTATCACCTGCTATTATATTATAATCATATGCCGGATCATAAAATGTAATAAGTTTATTAATATCAACATAAGAAAACATATCTGATATATGTTTTTTTTCATATTTTTCTATTGATATTCTTTCACAGCATTTTTTATCTTCACAATATATTTTAACAGCATAATTAAGAAGAAGTCCTGCTGCTACGCAATTACATTTATCCCTGTAAAATCTTTTTTTATCTGTTTTCTGTTTTCTTTTTTTATCAATCTTATTATATCCGGCATAAAATAATTCCTCAGTCATCATATCAGTGCGTACCAAAAATATTAACATTTTTATTTCCTTTCAGGCCTTATTTCAACTAATAAAATCTTTTTAATATATATTATGTTTGTCCTATATATTCTGTCTTTCCAAAACTTTCTTTAACCATAATATACTTCTTGTTTTCCTATATCATCATATAATATGGAAGCAGTAATCTGCTAATGTAGTTTAAAGCCGGTATCACTGTCGATAAATCCGCAAACACCGGACATGCTATAAAGCATACTATAGCATATACCGGTATGAGAGCCGTAAGAAATAATCTGTCGCGGATAATAAGACAAAACAACATTCCCATAATTCCTACTTCAATAATATATAACAGCATTTTTAATATTTCATAAATACCTCCATATATCTGCGAATGTGTTATAAATATAACAATAATTGCTGCTATCCCCATTAAGAATGCAGCCGCAGCGGAATATAAAAAAGCTCCCATATATTTCTGTAAAGACCTCATTGCCTTAAAAATCCCCTGTTTTTCTTCATTTTTCCACCATACACAGCCTGTCAGTCCTGCTATCGCAACAACAACAGCCATGACACCTCTTATAGAAAAAAGGCTGGCTTCTATATTGTTCTTTGATGTATTTTTATAATCATTTGAATTACTGCGCTGATATTCATTTATATCCTCAAATTCAAGATGAAATGTAGCGCTGCTCTTCTCATATTCACTATACCTTTCCTCAATGCGTGCTGCTGCCTCAAGTGTATCCTCTCCAAAAATCACCGACTTTACAATATCCCCAACAGCTATATCTTTACCGTATACCCTAAAAAGTTCAGCAAAAACTATCTCATTAAGCATTGAAGATAAAAAATCATCAGAAAGCTTAACTAAAGTAATACACTCTTTTATATTTCCCGAATCCAGCCTTTCTTTCAGATTATCATTAAAAATATAACCACAATAATCCTTATTATTTAAAATGTTCCCGGTCATGGCATCATACGAGCCTGCAATATAAAAATTAACTGAATAATCTCCATTTATAAGATTCATGGCAGTCTTATATGATATCTCATCATCATTATTAATAATTAATCCAACATTTACCAAATTACTGCTATCTGTTTTATTATATTTCTGTGCCGTTATCGTAGCAGCTATAATTACAATACTGATTATCCACATTCCAGGTTTTTTTATAAGTCTTTTCAACAGCAGAAAAAACCATAGCGAATATTTTTTTATTGAAGTCAATACATCAGATATAAACATTACTTTATCCTTTCTGCTATTGTAATTACAAGTGCTGATATAGTTGCATAAAAAATATTTGCACATACAGTAAGTGTATTCAACGTTCCTGTCATTATCTGGGCTGCAAGCCTGTAATACCAGTATGCAGGCATATATACCGATATATCTTTAATATAATCCGGAAGCATTGATACAGGTATTATAAGTCCACCTGCAAAGACTGTAAGGATTATTACCATAAATAATACAAGTATCCCTGTCGTAATCTGCGAAAAACAACTTAACACAGCACCAGCAGACATATATATGCAAAATATCAGAAATACTAAAGCGCATATACATAATAAAGTCCACACAATATATTCTCCAGAATCATCTGCATTTTTAAGCATAATAATATCTCTGAGATTAAAATATCGTATTGTCGATAACATTGTTAAAATATATACAGGAATAATTATTATTGATAAAACCACACTTAGCCCTATTACCTTTGAAAAGTACACAGACTCCTTTAACATACCTGTCCTTTTCATCTGTATAATCACAATTTTCTTATCTTTATTAAAAAATCCTGCACAGGAAATAGTTGTAAACATAAGAAATATAATAATTGCACTATATACATATGACTGTTTTGTACTTATACCATAATCTTTATCAATATTTTCAGTCTTAAAATATGTCTGCCTGTCAAGCGCATATGAAAAATAGGCTTTATTTAGTAAAGCCTCCTGTTTTTTTAACAGTTCATCAACTCCTGACATCGCAATATATGTATCACTAAAAGCATATATACCTGCCTGTGCCGTACTTAAATCTGCTGCACCTGCCTGCATCATATAACGTAACAAAGTATCCGTAATGTTACAGCTCTTTCCATTAAAATATACAATTGCAGGAATATTTCTCCCATAAAGTATACCATCAATAAATCCGGCAGGAATCCTTATAAGTGCCGTAAGACTTCCATCATCCAGAAGCTTCTCTGCCTCATTAAATGTATATTCATCAGAAAATATACATACATTATTGACACTATCCATATCCTGTATATATCCAAATGCCATTTTTACATATTGCTGTTCCCTTACTCCAGCATTTTCATCAACAACAATGGCAACTCTCATTTTTTCATTATCCGTATCCTTAGAGGACACATAAACTGCCGCTGTCATAATAAACAGTGTAATAATGCCAAACACAGCCATTCCAAGAAGAATACGCGGCAGATATTTAAAAGCTGATTTAATCTGCATTTTTATAAGTAATAAACATCTCAAATTCATTCACCAATCTCAATTAAAACGTAATATCATCTGTTTCATATAATTTACCATTTTTCATAACATACAGCCTGTCGCACAATTTCAACTCATTTTCTTCATGGCTTGCAAGAATAATTGTACCTCCGTTATTTTTATAATCATTCATATATTGCCATATATCCCTTTTGCCATTTATATCAAGAGCTGCTCCCGGTTCATCCATTATAAGAACAGCCGGATCAGAACAGATTGCACATGCTATACTTAATCTTTTTTTCAGACCACCTGACAATTTAGATACAGTTACATTATAATAGTCACCCAGTCCCAAATATGCAGCATTGCCATCTATAATATCAGTATCCGCTTTTCTCCCGGTTCCACTGTACCAGAACATAAGATTATCTCTTACAGACAAATCCTCCATCAATGGATTATCCTGCGGTACATAGCCTATATATTTTGAAAACAGCTTTCTTTTCTTTAATGGATTTTCACCATTAACCATAATCTTTCCTGAGGTTGGCTTATGGCTTCCCGACACAATTCCAAGCAGTGTAGTCTTTCCACAGCCGTTAGCGCCGATAATCCCGACACATTCTTTCTTATCAACATAAAAGGATGCCCCCTTTAAAACATCCTTTTTAAAATATTTTTTAGTAATATTATCTACTTCAATTACCGGCATGTCAGTCCTCTTTTCTACCATAATTTATAATAAAACATATCCGTATAAGAAAACCACAACCCATATTCTGCCTGCAAAATAAAAGTTATGTCTCTCATATTATACCGGAGACTTCTGCCTCCTTATCATTACAACAATACAATAAATATCTATAGATTATATATGTAAAAACTATGCATTACATAATATTTTTAGCAGATTATTATAAGCATACTTCCTCATTGTACAGAAATTCTCACTGTACACCTCAAAATTAGAATACGAATGTTCAAACTGTCTGGAATACAGATGCGCCATATCTATCTGTTCATCCTTAGAAAGTGTCTTTCCATTAATATACCATTTTGCAACATCAGCATGCTTTAATACCAGATATCCGACAATAGCATTTTTTATCTTCAGGATAATGTTATAATCATAAACAGCATCCAGAAAATATCTGTATACATAATATACAAGAAGCTGCTCATATTCAAACTGTCTGTCCTTATAATAAATGTCAAATTCCTTATACACATTATTGAAAAAATCGGACATTCCATTATTATTACATTCTGCCATAAATTTCTTATTGATATCAAGAACCTTTAACCAGTCAGTATTGATAATCTCCATCCCCTTAAAGGTATCAAAATATCTGTAAATATATTTATAAGCAGTAACACTATCACCGGCATAACACTTCTTTGCTTTATTTAATATATCCTGTCTGTATACGGTCTCATTAAATGCTTTTACAACATTTGCAATAAGCTCATCACGCTGGGAATCCAGATGCCTTTGTATCTTTTTGGCAAATTCCATAAGCATGATACATCTGTCATTAATTGAATATGACCTGTCCTGAACTATCGAATATGCCGTCCTTCTGGCTTGCAATAACTGCATATAAGTTACGGGGTCTATATCATTATACGTCTTTGGGAACTCGTCATTTTCTTCTGTTACAAATTCCAGTCTGTCCTTGTAATTAAATATTATCTGTCCGGCAGTTATACATGATGGAGCAATTCCTATCTCCTTCGTATTACCATATTCATTAATGAATCTTGGAAATTCCGCACATGTATCACACAGCTTATCTTCTCCTAATTCAATATAAAGGTCACACAAATTCTTTTCATTAAGAAATGGACATCTTCCATTGTTAAGTGTAAATGTACAGCCACCCTCTTCTGATGGAACCATAACACTTTTAAGTCTCTTTCCAAAGCTTCCCTTAACAGACTTATAATATTTATAAGAAGCTTCATCAACGTCCACATCCCAGCCGGCACAGCATGTATCTGTACATGCTCCGGCTATACATTTAAAATCTTTATAATAAAAAGGTACTGTAATCTTCATAAGCTCCTCCAAATATAATTTTCTTTACTATACCATAAATTAATTTTTTTGAAAATGTAATTGAGTTAATTGTTATATATGTGTATAATCAAATATGTTTATAATTTTAAGACTGTACTAATAATACGGCTAATACAAATAACAAGAAAGGATAAATTATGAAATCAGAAAAACATTTTAACAGTAACAGGCATCGCAGCTTCCATAGCATAATACATGGTGCATTTTTGTCTGTACTAATTATTACTGCTGCACTATTTCTTACATCATGTGGCAGTACAATAGCTAAAAACACTGTATTTTCGGCAGATGACCTGCCTGGCAAGACTATCGGTGTCCAGCTTGGTACAACTGGTGATATCTATGTATCTGATTATGAAGAGGACGGTTCAGGTACAAAGGTTGAACGATTTAATAAGGGAGCAGATGCAATACAGGCTCTTGTTCAGGGTAAGATTGATTCAGTTGTAATTGATGAACAGCCTGCACAGGCATTTGTAGCTTCTAATCCTTCTCTTATGATTCTTGATGAGGATTTTATAACAGAAGATTATGCAATGTGTATTTCTAAAAATAAGACTAATTTAAAAAATTCAATCAACGAAGCTCTTGATTACCTAAAAGCTAATGGCACTATTGATTCAATTATCAGTAATTATATCGGTGAAAATGCCGGAAAGACACCTTATGCTTCACCTGATGGCATTACAAGAAATAACGGAACTTTAATAGTTGCAACTAACGCTTATTTTAGTCCTTATGAATATTACAGCGGCGGACAGATAGTCGGTATAGATGCTGACCTGTGTCAGGCAATATGTGATTATCTTGGAATGGACCTTAAGATTGAGGATATGGAATTTGACTCTGTCATCACAGCAGTACAGTCTGGTAAGGCTGATATCGGTGCCTGTGGTATGACAGTTACAGAAGAACGTCTTAAAAATATCGACTTTACTAATACTTATACAACATCAAGTCAGGTTATTATTGTAAGAAATAATGATGCCACAGTTACAAATGGCAGCTTCATTGAACAGTTCAAATCAGACTTTATTACAGATAACCGTTATTCATATATATTTAAAGGTCTTCTTAATACTCTTATAATTGCTGTATGTGCAGCACTTTTAGGTATTGTAATTGGATTTATTATAGCTGTTATACGTTCTAACCATGATATGACAGGACATTTAAAGATTGCCAACTTCATATGTAATATTTACCTTACGGTAATCCGTGGAACACCTACTATGGTGCAGCTCCTTATTATATATTACATAATATTTGGCTCAGTTAATATTAATAAAATAATCGTGGCAATACTTGCATTTGGTATTAATTCAGGTGCTTACGTTGCCGAAATTGTTCGTTCAGGTATTATGTCAATAGATGCCGGACAGTTTGAAGCTGCACGAAGCCTGGGTCTTACATACCGTCAGACCATGGTAAACGTAATCTTCCCACAGGCATTTAAAAATGTTCTTCCTGCCCTTACAAATGAATTTATCGTATTATTAAAGGAAACATCTATCAGTGGTTATATTGGTCTTACAGATCTTACCCGTGGTGGTGATATAATAAGAAGTATTACATATGATGCCATGCTTCCATTACTTGGAGTCGCATTAATCTATCTTGTAATTGTAATGGTACTTTCAGCCTTTGTAAGAAAATTAGAAAGGAGATTAAGATCTAATGAACGAAGATAAGAAATTTTCTGCCGGCAATGGCGATATTATAATAGAAGTAAAGAATTTAAAAAAGGTCTATGATAAACATGTTGTATTAAGTGATATTAATACAACCATAAGAAAAGGCGAGGTTATTTCAATAATAGGTCCTTCGGGATGTGGTAAATCAACATTTTTACGTTCACTTAATCTGCTTGAACCGACAGGCGGAGGAGTGTGGTTTGAGGGGAATAACATCACAAGCAAAGATTGTGATATCAACAAACTGAGACAGAAGATGGGCATGGTATTCCAGCATTTTAATCTCTTCCCTAATATGACTATTAAAGAAAATATAATGCTTGCCCCTGTAAAGGTTGCACAGATGGATAAAACAGAAGCTTCCTCACTTGCTGATTCTCTTTTAAAGAGGGTCGGACTTGCTGATAAAGCTGATACTTATCCGGACATGTTATCAGGTGGTCAGAAGCAGCGTATTGCAATCGCAAGAGCTCTTGCGATGAATCCGGAGGTTATGTTATTTGACGAACCTACATCAGCTTTAGATCCTGAAATGGTTGGTGAAGTTTTATCAATTATGAAAGAGCTTGCACAGTCAGGAATGACTATGATTGTTGTTACCCATGAAATGGGCTTTGCAAGAGAAGTATCTAACAGATGTATGTTCTTTGCCGATACTATTATCAAGGAAGAAAACACACCTTCTGAGATATTTGAAAATCCACAGACAGACAGATTAAAAGATTTCCTTTCTAAAGTCTTATAAATTGTGATTGACCGAGCTGAAAGCGAGGGACGCTTCTTGAACGACAGTTC
>OGLY01000790.1_pt1 | contig 11001 bp, 9 predicted proteins | sample 1573091 | NCBI WGS metagenome assembly OGLY01 (sample SAMEA2581916, study PRJEB24529) | metagenome | biome: Human gut stool | place: China | collected 2011
GCTTTACCCACTTGTCAAACAGGGAAGTAGCAATGTCATATTCACGGCAGATATCACATCTGCGTTTGCCGGAACGATATAGTTCCACCAGTTGCTGTTTAAATTCGTCTGTATATTTGCGAGGTTTTCGTCGTTGTTTTTGTTCGGTCATAAAGAGTGCTCCTTCGTGTATTTATTATAGATTATATGACCTTAAAAAATCTGTCCAGTTAATTATAACCTATCCAATTTAAACCGTCAGACAGATCAGACGCTCCTTTGTGCAGAGTCGTTGCTCCATCTGCCACCTGACCTGCTCCTGTTGCAAGATCACCTGCTCCTTTCTTTAAGGTTCCTGCTCCTGTTGCAAGATCACTTGCTCCCTGTGCCACCTGACCAGAACCACTAGTCAGATCATCCATTTTTCCAGCCATAGTACTGATTGCACCGGATGCCTGCGCTGCTCCATCTGCCACCTGTTTCGCACCAGCCTGAAGTGCTGTAAGCTGTGCCTGTGTTGTCGGATCAGAAATCTGACTAGCTGCTTCATCGATAGCTGAAACAGCTCCCTGAGCCTGACCGATTGCTGCGATCTTGTCTGACAGGCTTACCGCTACAGTCATTGCATCATTTACACTGTTGATTGAAACACCGCCAAGTGCCTGCCCCACCTGCGTAAAAATTGCTGTTGCAGTTGTAGGATCTGCATCGTACATGGCAATTCCGTTCATCAGATTTGACTGTGCGCTCTTTAAGGAATCGATCGTAGCCTGTGCATTTTCAATGGATGTACCATTTGCCTGTAAATTGGCATTGATCTGATCTTTTTTAGTCTGTAAAGTTGTTGCCATATCTCCCAATTTTCCAACTAATGTATCCACACCTGCACTGACTGCAGATGCTCCGCCTGCAAGCGTTGTTTCACCGCCGTTGACAGCAGTATTTAAATCTTTTACTCCTTTCGCAAGTGTCTGGACACCTGTATTCAGACTGGAAGCTCCGGCAGCCAAAGTATCTGCTCCAGTAGACAAATCAGAAGCTCCAGTAGATAACGTATCTGCTCCGGTAGAAAGATCATTCACTCCGGTGGAAAGTGTATTGGCTCCGGTGGAAAGATCACTTGCACCTTTGGACAATGTATTGGCTCCGGTAGATACATCCTTGGCACCTTTCTTTAAGGTTCCTGCTCCGTCTTTTAAGGAAGATGCTCCTTTTGCTGCACTTGCTGAACCATCTTTTAAGGTTCCCACACCACTGATCAGTGTTGGTACACTTCCTGCTAAGGTATCCACACCACTCTTTAATGTTCCGATTCCTGTGGATAAAGTAGAAGCTCCATCCGTATAATCTTTGATACCGTTCTTTAATGTTCCGACACCGTCTTTAAACTCACCCATCTTGGATTTTAAAGTATCTACACCGTCTGCGAGCTCACCGGAACCATCTTTTAACTGATCTGTTGCATCTGTTAAAGTATCTAACATATCATCAACTTCAGAAAGATCTGCATCTCCGTCTTTGCTGATAAAGTTTGTTGCATTCATCACAACTGTCATTGTGGTGCTTAATGAGAAATTCTCCACATCTGCAGTTACTTCCACGTAATCCGGGATCGATACATCTCCGTCAAAATCAGAATCATCCACATCTAAGCTCTCTTTTAATCCCGGAAGTGCATATCCGACTACAATATTATTTTTGCCATCGGAGATTACTTTACCATTGGTAACTTTTACATTAGAAAAGCTGTCATCTAATACCATTCCGCTGATCGCAGCAAATGGGACATAGATTTCTTCCTCTTTTCCGTCGATCTTTGTTTTTACCGTCTCATTGTTGGTGTAATCAAAACGGATCGTTACTTTTCCTGATTTTCCTGCAAGTTCTTCCGGCTTTACTTCCTTACCATCCAAAGAATAGGTAATTGTCTGGGATACCGGTGTCTCTTTTGTGGAGGTTCCCTGATAATAAATATCGTTGCCGTCTGCCTGCCAGGTCAGTTTGCTGCCATCCTGTTTGAATGTCTCATCACCTTTTACATTTTCGATGTCCTTTAAGTCTGAAGCATCTTCGATGGAATCTTTATTTCCATCATTGATCAGATGATCGGAAACGATCTCTTTTCCGGTACTGTCTGCAAGGACATATACGGTTTCTTCCTTGCCAATCTCTTTCTCGCTGAATTTGATACTGTCATCTAATGCATCTTTTAATTTGCTCTCAGCATCGGAATCTTTTGTATCTGATTTTTTGCTGTCTTTTTCGGTACTCTCTGTACTCTCAGTGCTCTCCTGTGCGGTCTTTGCTGCAAATACGTTTGCTGTGGAAACGCCTGTTCCAACCATTCCGACAACCAGCACACCTGCGATAATACGAATCACATATTTCTTTGTAAATTTTTTCTTTAATTCCGGTAATTTCATCTTTTTTTCCTCCTCTATTTTACTGAACTGATGAATCTTTTTTATAACGGAAACCTGCACTTGTTGCACAGATCAATTTATCAAATACCATAAACATTGCCGGCAGAATAAATGCTACGACGATCAGACTGATCAGGGCACCTCTTGCAAGAAGCATACATAAGGAACTGATCATATCGATACTGGAGTATAATCCAACACCAAATGTTGCTGCAAAGAAGCTTAATGCACTGACGATGACTGACTGTAAGGAACTGTCTAATGCGGTTCTTACCGCATCACGTTTTTCTGCTCCGTGGTTTCTTGCTCTCTTATATTTGTTTGTCATAAGAATTGCGTAGTCAACCGTTGCACCGAGCTGGATCGTTCCGATTACGATAGAAGCGATAAACGGAAGAACCGTTCCGGTATAATGCGGGATACCCATGTTGATGAAAATCGCAAACTCAATGACCATAACAAGGATGACCGGTAATGAAACTGACTTCAGTACAAATGCGATGATAATGAAGATCAGAATAATGGAAACCGCATTTACGGTATTAAAGTCTGTATTCGTGATGGTGATCAGATCCTCTGTACATGGAGCCTCACCGATTAACATTGCAGTGTCATCGTATTTTTTAATGATATCACGGATTGCATCACACTGTGCATTCACTTCATCCGATCCTGTCTTGTACTCGGATATTACATAGATCATCTGATATTTTCCGTTATCCAACATTTCCTTGATATCATCCGGGATCATATCCTTCGGTACAGTCGGTCCCATAACGGAATCAAGTCCCAATGCCAGTTTGACACCGTCCACATCAGAGATCTCATTTTCCAGGTTTCTTGCATCTTTGGAGTTTAGATCGCTGCTTGCAAGGATCACATGTGTCGCACCCATATCAAAATCATTTTCCAGTGCGTTTCCTGCTTTTACACTCTCTAAGTTATCCGGAAGTGTTCCCATCAGATCGTAATATACCTGATTGTGGTTCTGTCCGTAGAAGGCAGGTCCGATGATCACTAAGAATAAAATAATAAAGATCCAGTAATGTTTTGTCACAAATCCACCGATACGTCCAAGATCTGGTATGATGGCTTTATGTCTTGTCTTTTCGATCCATTTATCCATTGCAAGGATCATGGAAGGAAGAATCGTTACACATCCGATCACACCAAATACAACACCTTTTGCCATAACAACACCAAGGTCCATACCAAGTGTAAATGTCATGAAACACATTGCAAGGAATCCGGCGATCGTCGTGATGGAACTTCCGACTACGGAAGTTAACGTCTGTGAGATTGCATGGGACATCGCACGTTTCCTGTCATCCGGGTAGCGTTCCTGGTTCTCTAAGTAGCTGTGCCACAGGAAAATGGAGTAGTCCATCGTTACTGCGAGCTGTAACACTGCTGCAAGTGCCTGTGTGACGAAAGAAATCTCTCCGGCAATAAAGTTTGTTCCAAGATTGTATACGATTGCCATACCGATACTCAGAAGGAAGATAAACGGTAAAAGGAATGAGTCCATCGTAAGTGCAAGCACCAGTGCGGATAATCCTGCTGCGATCACAACATACATGATGACCTCACTGTTACAGATCTTTTTGATATCGGTAACGACTGCGGACATACCGCTCAAAAGACACTGTTCATTGGTCAGTCCCCGTATCTCCTCGATGGCATCAAGTGTTTCATCTGCTGACATGGACGTGTCAAATGTAATGATCATAAGCTGGCTGCCTGTGTCTGCATTCTGCAGGGAATCTTTTAAATCATCCGGCAGCATATCCATCGGGATTGAGATATCAGCGAGTGCGCCATACCATAAAACATCTTTCACATGATCGATCTCTTTTAGCTTATCTTCTAACTGTGAAATCTCTTTTTCCTGCATGCCGTCTATGACCGCCACGGAAAAAGCACCTGTTCCAAACTCATCTAACAGGATATCCTGTCCTTTCATCGTCTCAATATCTCCCGGGAGATATGAGAGGATATCGTAATTGATTCGCGTATTCATGTAGATGATCCCGGTAGGTATCAATAACAGAAAACTCAGGATCAGAATCGGAATACGGAATTTCACTACCCATTTTCCAAACTTAATCATCTTTTTCACTCTTTCTTTCTTTTTATTTTCCTGTGGCATACATTTCTCCCTGCCACAATTTCTTTTAGTGTAAAAAAAAAGACTGAATCTGAAAAGATTCAATCTAATTTCTCTGTAGTATCTTATTATACAAATTGCCCAAAATGTATATTAAAGTTAACATTTGATTCTGATTGTATATATGGAACAAAGGTTAAAGTTCCGCTAAAATATCTTCCATGGATCTCTTTATGATGTAATCATAGATCTCTGCTAACTCCCTCGCTGAGATCGTCATCCCGGACTGAATCCAGTTCATGACAATATAGCACATGGACTGTGCATAATACGCAGCAATACGTTCCGGTGTCAGCCAGACATACTTTGGTTTCTTCGTGGCTGCCGAACGTTCAAACACCCGCAGGAACACTTTCATAATACAGGATTGTGCAATGCTCTCAAACGAATTTTGTCCCTCCAGACGGCTCGCCTTCTGATAAAACTCCTTTTCTTTTTCAATGTTGGAAAACAAAAGTACCAGTGCCTCATTTACCATTCCGTTTTGTATCAGCGGCTCTGCCGGAGCGATCAGCTGTGTATCTATGATCCACTCCAAAAGTTCGTATTTGTCCTGAAAATGGTTATAAAATGTCGGCCGTATCACGCCTGCCTTATCTGTAATCTCTTTGATCGTAATCTTCTCGATCGGATGTTTTAATGCAAGCTCTTTAAAACTTTCTGCCAAAAGCGTATCTATCGCGCTCTTTCCCTGTCCAGTCATATCTCCCTCAAAGTTTTCTTACATAATCATTCTTCCAATGGTAATGCTAAGTCCTTCCGGATCATCCCGCAGATTGAGCATCCCGCCCGTCTCCACGATCCGTACCAGCGGTCTTAACGAAAAGTCCCTGAAATTCTTCGCCACAATACCATGCTGCCCGTTCGACAGCAATACTTCACATCCAATCGGATATACCGCCATTCTGCGTAAAAATATATTGACTAACTTCGGGGCAAATTCTGCTCCCGCCATCGCCATCATATATTCGATTGCATCCGCCGGCGAGAGCTGTTCTCTGCCGGGACGTTTCGAGATCATCGCATCATAACTGTCCGTGACTTTAATGATCCTCGCATATAACGGGATATCATCTCCGGATTTTCCGATCGGATAACCCTCACCGTTATACCATTCATGATGCATCATGACTCCGGCAGAAACAACGGCCGGAAAATGGTAGGATGTCCTTAAATATTCAGCACCAAGTTTCGGATGACTCTTCCACGCTTCCCGTTCAGCCCCTTCAAGCGGCCATTTTCCGTTGGCAATTTCTTCCGGTAAAAACTTCTTTCCTATATCATGCAGCATTGCTGCAACTCCAAGATCGTATAATTTGCTTCGCTCCAATCCGTATCTTGCACCCACCATGATCGAAAGCACACCGACATTTACGGAATGGTAATAAATATATTCGTCATAGTTGCGGATGTCCATCATATTAAACATTACATCGCCATTTTTCAAGATGTCTTCCACAACATTTTTCACAGTCATACGCAATTTTACTTCATCTACCGGCAATTCACTTTCATCCGTATCAAAATCAAACAGATCATGTATCAGCTTCAATGCATGACAGCGCACCTGCGGCGTGAGCACCTGCTGTATCTCAATCCCGCATGTAAATTCATCATCTATGTATATTCCAGGATATCCGAGAAACTCCAGGTTGGATATATATTCTGACGTCAGAAGCAGATGCTTTGCAAGAAGCAGTCTTCCCGCTCCATCATAAATATCCTGTCCAAGAGCCATTCCCGGCTTTAACCTGCTTGTCGGTATATAGCGCATGTACGTTTCCTTTCAAATTACAGTACCTTTATTTTATAACATTTATTCGTCAAATTCAACTGTCACAAAGTACCCTTTTGGAGTTTCTTTGACATCCACAACCTTTCCTTCCCCTGATTTGATCCGTTCACTTACCGCATAGTTAGCAGACATTGCATATGCTTTCCCAAGTGTATAATAATAGGAACCCGGAAGTTTTCCCTCTGTGATCGGCAAAACATCTCCAACTTCAAGTAATCCCGTACGCTCCATTTTAAACTCTTCGCGTCTCATTTTCTTTCCTCGTCTTTCTTCTGCAATGAATATATCAAAAGCACCATTGTCACATCAAAAGCATTATAGTATAATATTGCTACATTCTCAAGAAAAATCACTTCCGGAGGATCCTTACCTTATGTCAGAACAAAAAGATATGATCTTAGAAAATTTTCTTTCGTCTGCAATCCGCACTTTAGATACCGATGAAATTTACAACATCCTGATGGATTCACTCATTTTACTGCTGCATCCACAGGGACTTTTACTGACCCAGAACTTAAACACCGGCCGTTCCTTCTGCACGGTGCGCAGATGGGGCGAGGTCTTTTTTGAAAAAGATTACTCTGTTCCTTCCGATGCATTTCTCGAGGAAATACTGCATCAGAAAGGTTTGCTTTTGGCAGGACCGGATCTTTCTATAGACGATTCTCTGCTGACTCCCCGCCAGAGCCGCTGGCTTGCGCAGCAGAATATTCATGCGATCAAGGCGATCCGGTATCAGCAGGCTGTAATCGGTCTTTTATATATCACTGATGCCCCGGACCGCATTTACACGGAAGATGAACTGACCTGTCTTGACCGCATCTGTTACTATGCAGCGTATCTTCTGCGCAATGCAAACCTGTATCACAATGCGTATCATTCTTCGATCACGGACAGTCTCACTTCCTTATATAACAGAAAACATGCCTTTGAATGTATCAAAGATGCCTGTTCGACGGATACCCCGATCAGTCTGATCCTGCTCGACATTGATGATTTCAAGCTCTACAATGAGCTTTACGGTGCCACGGAAGGAGATAATCTGATCACGCTCTGTGCACAGGCAATCCTTTCAAAGATCAGCCCGTCTGACCTCGCATTCCGTTATGGTACAGATGTTTTTATGATACTGACACAAGGGGATGATCCCACCAGTGCAGGTGCACTTGCTAATGAGATCATCCATAATATCATCAGTCTGCGGAGCAAAAACGATACCGTGTGGGACACAAGCATTACCTGTGGTATATCCACTTTTCCATCTATTTCTCCAGATGCGAAAACACTGCTCCATAATGCAGAACAGGCGATCTATTATGGTAAACTAGGGGGCAAAGGTCACCTTACCGTTTACCGGACCGGTCTTGAGACACGTTCCACCGATTCGAACTTAAGAACTGCATACGAACGTGTTGCGCCTACCATCTATGCACTGACCGCTGCGATCGATGCCAAGGACAGCTACACATTTATCCATTCCATGAATGTGTCGAAATATGCTGTGATCTTAGCCAGAGATCTTGGCATGAGTGAAAATGACATCGAACTTGTGCGTGATGCCGGTATGCTGCATGACATCGGAAAAATCAGTATTCCGGAACGCATTTTACAGAAAACCTCGCAGCTGACACCGGAAGAATATGAGATCATGAAGACACATGTTGAAAACTCCACAAAAATGATCCGTTATCTGCCGCATATGGATTATGTAATTCCTGCAGTACTTGGTCATCACGAACGGTATGATGGCACGGGATATCCGCGTGGTCTTGCCGGTGAGGATATTCCTTATATGGCAAGAATACTTACCATCGCCGATTGTTTTGATGCCATGACTGCCAGACGTCCATACAAAAAGCCGCTCTCTGTCTCCTATGCTGTCAGTGAACTGAAAAAAAACAGTGGAACACAGTTTGATCCGGAATTAGTCAACGTATTTATCCGGCTTATCAATGAAGGTAAAATTACAGTATAGCGCAGTCTGGGCAATCAGATGCAGCTTGCTCAAATATTCTATTATCACGAACCAAAAAAGTGTCCCTGAAAATCTTTTATCCAGATTTTCAGGGACACTTTTTATATCTGTTTCTCTTTCTTTCCGCTTAATCACTTAATCGATTTCTTTATAATCTACGTCGACTGCTTTCGCTTCCTGCTCCATATCTTTCACCGTCCGCACCGTCTTTGTCACAACCCACAGATCACTGATTCCATCATAGATCAGGGCTGCTCCTACAAACTGCATGGCAAGTTTGACCATGCCAAACGCATTGACAATGCAGAGCACGCCAAATGCAATACTGATAATGGCAATGATCAGCATAATCCACCATCTGTCATATCCGCCATTCTTTGATTCTAACGCCATTTTCACATCCTGCACACCGTGAACAGCAAGTATCACACCGATCACGATCGGTACCAGGCTCACGATACTGCTCGGTTTTAAGAAGATCCATACACCGACGATCAGCACGATCAGCCCAAGGATTCCGGTGAACATATAACCGTTTCTATTGGTAATATAGGAAAACAGTTCTACCCCTCCAAGAATGATAAGTCCTGCGGCAAGCACTTTACATACGATATTGATCGTCTCTCCCGGCCATACGATCAGAACCACGCCCAATGCGATGCATAAAACTGCTGACATTATTGCATCCGCCTTTACTCTCTTAAAAAAATCTTTCATACTCTGCCTCATTTCCCGCCACACATGTTCTTATATGTGGCGCATTTTAATTCACCTCATATATTGCCTTAATTTCCCCTATTAGAATAACATTTTTTTATTTTTTCGTAAACATACATTCTGTTTCAGTTGTCTATTTTTTGCAGTGGTGTTACAATAAACCCGACATTGTGAAAGGAGTTTTCTTTATGGGAAAAGAAGTAAAAACAAATGCCATGCGCATTTTAGACCGAAATAAAATACCTTATGAGATCATCAATTATGAATGTGATGAATTTATCGACGGACTGCATACCGCAGAAAAAACCGGTGCCCCGGTGGAACAGTCCTTTAAGACCCTCGTTATGCAGGCAGGCAAACCTGCCTCCGGCGGGAACAGACAATATTATGTTTTTGTCGTACCGATTGCGGAAGAAGTTGATCTGAAAGCAGCAGCAAAATGTGTCGGTGAGAAATCACTCGAAATGCTTCATGTAAAAGATCTGACACCACTTACCGGATATGTGCGCGGCGGCTGCTCTCCGCTTGGCATGAAAAAGCAGTTCCCGACGGTAGTACATGAAAGTGCTGCATCCTTTGATAAGATTTATATCAGCGGCGGACGTGTCGGCACTTCCATTACGGTCAACCCGGATGCACTCTTAAAAGTGACTCGCGGACAGTACGCAGATATTATCCAGCATAACTAAAGACAATTCGGGTGTCAAAAGCTGTGAACCACCTTTTGACACCCGAACTTTATTATTTCCTTATAATTGTGCTATTTTTGTTCCTAACTTGTCATCTCTGCACCTTCGCCTCTGGCAAGATCCATGATCTTCTGAAGTTCAGCGCCTTCTACTGGTGCAACACCGTGATCGATATGTTTTCCATCCTCTAAAAATTCGCCCAGCATACGGACATCCTTTTCTTTGGACATTTCAATCGTATAGTAACCTGCTTTTCCGGTTTTTGGATTGATCGTCAGATAAATACGGTAGCAGAGTGGCGGAACTAACCCTTTTTCCGGGAGATCCACACGGACTAATGTCAGATCCTCTGCAATGTCAAGTGCCATAACGGAATAATCATTCTCAGTGTATGGATTTAACTTCGGCTCCTTGAACACGCCTGCAAAAATCTCATTGATAAAAGCCTCTTTTTCATCGCACAGTTTGTTCATGAACTCCTGTTTCTCGGTAAACAGACGCTTCGGTAATACGCCAAACTCAACCTGGCGTTTTACAAATACCTGGAACTGTGCCGGTGTCATCTTCACCTGTTTCATCTGCGCTGCACGTTTTGCTGCCTGCTCATCAGCCTCATGTAACTTCTGTACAAGCTCTGTCTTTAATACGAGGTTATCAGAAAACGGATTGATCACCATTCCTGCAAGTTTTAACTCCGGTTTTACAACGATATTATTACATGCCGGGAATGGCATATTAAGCATCGCCTGGCTCTTTGGCTCCTCCGGAATCTGCTCTTTTGACGTATATACAACCAAAAACTGCTCTTCATTACTATTCTTTAAAAAACATGGAATCGGGCGATCCGGTGCCTGCAACATCGCCGGTACAAACAGCTTTGTCGGACGGAGCAGATTAAGAACCGTGGTAAGACGTTCTTTGGTCCGGTCTGCGGCATATTCCTTAATAGCCTCCTCAAGTCTGTCGTTCGTGATTTCCATTGTCATTTTCTCTTCCATAATTTTCCAATATCCTTTCCTGCAAAAACCTGCCCAAAACTTACGGACATCTCATTATATCACACCCCCCGCAAAAAATGAATGTTTTTTTTAGCTCCAGCGCCCGCCGGATGATACAGCCTGCCCTGTTGCTTCTTTTCTATTTTCCCTATTTTCCTTTTCACCCAGACAGCTTCCGAATACTAACAGTTCATGTGCAAACAAAGGCATGGATGCAAGCACTAACAGTTTTACCCATTCAAGCAGTGTCAGTCTGCA
>OGLY01000794.1_pt1 | contig 10974 bp, 9 predicted proteins | sample 1573091 | NCBI WGS metagenome assembly OGLY01 (sample SAMEA2581916, study PRJEB24529) | metagenome | biome: Human gut stool | place: China | collected 2011
AGCCAGTTCACTTATGAACTTGTGATAAAATAAGCTATCAAGCTTATTTTTCACATTATGCCTCCTTACGGTTCCTTATACGGATTGTAAATATTGTTCCCTTATCAGGTATTGAACTTATACATATATGGACACACTCTTCATAAAGCATATTAAGCCTGCTGCACACATTTTCTATCCCAATATGTTCCACATAATTAAACCTCGCCTCATCAATTCTTGTCTTAAGTCTCATAGCAGCAAGCTTATCCTTACTCATGCCTAATCCATCATCTGCAACCGTAAGCACAAGTTCTTCATTAACCTGCTTTATACGGACAAGAATATTACCACCATCAACACATGGTTCTATGCCATGTTTAAATGCATTTTCTACTATCGGCTGTAACGTAAATAAAGGAAGCTCATGCCGGCTGTTATTATCAAGCCTGTTATCTATTGTATAGCTTAATCTGTCTCCCATTCTTGCCTGTAAAATATACAGATACTGCTGTATCATATCAATCTCTTCCTGAATAGGAACACAGCTCTGTCTGTTTTTAAGGCTATGTCTTAAAAACTTAGATAATGCTATAATCAGATGGTATACCTTATCATCATTTTCAAGAAATGCCATCTTAGATATGACATTTAACGTATTAAAAAGAAAATGCGGTGTAATCTGCATCTGTAAGCCCTGCAGCTTGGCTTCTTTTAATAATTCCTGCATTCTTGCCTGCTCTAACTCATCCTGTGCAATCTTAAGCTCCATGTCATTCTTTTCCTGAAGCTGTTCAAGAAGTGCATTGAAGCTCTCTAACATATCTTTAACTTCTGGCGGCTCATCCTCTATCTCATACTTGACTGTCCGTTGTCGGTTGGCTATCTCTTTAGTCATCCTGACTGTACTGTTAATAACTCTGGTAATATAGCTGCTGAATATAAAATTAATCGCACCGCTTACTATTACTACCATTATCCCCACAAATGCGGTTGTAATCCATAGATTTCTATTATCCTTCTGTACCGTGTCTATATATTCCTTATTGGCTTCTACGCTTATTCTTAATATCTCCTGTGCAAAAGAATTAATTCTGTCTATTGTATACATACAATCCGTATACAACTCATCCTGATATTCTTCTTTATATTTTTCAAAACTATTTTCAAAATATTCTGTCAGATATTGTACGGTCTCGACTCTCATACGCTCCTGTGAAGACAGGACTTCATTATCAACTTCATCAAGCAGCACTTTCATCTTATTAATATTACCCGTTATCTGTCCTGACAGCGTCTGGTCTTTTTCATCATCAGATTTCTTAAGCTCTTTTATTGCTTCTGTATTCTGTGCATTGAGTTCATATATCTGGCTTATCTGTGAAAAATGCTCCAGATAATCAGCACTTTTTCCTGCTGTTTTGCTATTCTTTAATAATACTGCAACAACTATACTGCCTGCCATCAGGCTTAATAATGCGGCAAGAATCATAAGCCTTATACGGATTGACATATTATTAAATTTTTTAATTAAAGCTCTCATCTATTATTCCCCAGTCTGCTCAAAATAATACTTTCCCTTTATGGCATCCGTATAATCTACTATTTTCTGTATAAAGCGTTCACCGTAACGTTCATATTTGTTAGCACCTACCCCATTGACATTAAGCATCTCTTCCTTCGTAAATGGAAGCCTGATACACATATCAATAAGTGTCTTATCTGAGAAAATAATATATGGCGGCATATTTTCTTCCCTTGCAATATCCATTCTTAATGCCCTTAACTCATCAAATAAAGCAAGTCCCTTTGAGGTAAGAATATCTGATGTCCTGCTCTTTTTAGACTTAATCTGTGTAGCCGCTGCCTTCTCCTGCTTTTGAGACCATTTGCAGATTATCCTTGCACTTCCATCAATTATACTTTCACATTCGGGAGTCAGCTTAAGTATTCTATATATATCATTAGTCTCTATAAGATAATCCTGTAACAGAAGCTCTTCTATTATACTCTTAAGCATCGCCTCACTTACACCTTTTCTTAAACCGTAGGACTTCCACCTGTCCACTCTGTATGAACGCAGTCTTGCGGTATTAGCTGCACGAAGTGCCCCTGTTATGACATTAATGCCATATCTTTGATTACCTTCCTGTATGCATTTAATTATATCTACACATATATCAGTAACGTCCTTTTCTTCGTATGTAGTATTACAGTTAGAACAATTCCCACATTCATGCTTATCAGTATATTCACCAAAATAATTAAGCATATACTCTCTTAAACAATTCCTGGTAGTACAATAAAAACGCATCTTTGCAAGTCTTTTTATATCATTTTCCTTAATAAGCATAAGCTCTTCCGGTGTAAATTCTGTATTCTCGCCCTTATTTTCTATTAAAAACTCGCTTATCATAACATCCTGTGGTGAATAAAATAATATACATTCAGCAGCTTCACCGTCTCTTCCTGCCCTTCCTGCTTCCTGATAATAATTCTCAATACACTGTGGCATATTATAATGAAGAACATATCTTACATTAGACTTATCAATGCCCATTCCAAATGCGTTAGTTGCAACTATGACAGGCTTTCTGTCATATATAAAATCTTCCTGATTCTGTTTTCTTACCTCATTAGACAGACCTGCATGGTATCTCGTCGCCGCAATTCCATTATTAAGAAGCATTATATATACATTATCCACATTTTTACGTGTTGCACAATAGATTATTCCACTGTCACCTGAATGGTTCTGCACATATTCAAGTATGTCAATATCCTTATGCTTACTCTTCTTCACTTCAAAATACAGGTTCTTTCTGTCAAAACCTGTTATCATTATCTTTGGAGCATTAAGACCTAATATACATATTATATCATCCTTAACCTGTGATGTAGCAGTCGCTGTAAATGCACTTACAACCGGTCTTTTAGGAAAACGCCTGATAAGATTGACAATTTTTAGATAACTTGGTCTGAAATCCTGTCCCCACTGTGATATACAATGTGCTTCATCTATTGTAATCATTGATATATCTGTATTCATGGCAAATTCAAGAAACCTGTTGGTTTCCAGTCTTTCCGGCGCTACATATACAATCTTATATCTTCCAAGCATGGCATTATGGAGCGCTTTAGTTACCTGATTCTCCGTTAATGCACTGTTGATATATGCCGCATGTACACCAGCTTCATTAAGTGCCTTAACCTGATCTATCATTAATGATATAAGAGGTGATACTACTATTGTTATTCCCTGAAGCATAAGCGCAGGAAGCTGATAGCATATTGACTTACCAGCACCGGTAGGCATTATTCCAAGTACATCCTGCCCCTTTAATATGGCATCAACTATCTGTTCCTGGCCTTCCCTGAAGCTGTCATAACCGAATACATTTTTTAATACTTCTAATTTATTCACTCTTTTTCTCCTGTTCCATCATCATCTTCTCGTACTTAAACTGATATGATATAAGCTTCGGTATATAATCAGGCGGCGTACGTCTTCCTGCTTCCCAGTCCTCAACAGTCCTTACCGGTATACCTGTATGTATTGAAAACTCTTTACGGCTAAGTCCATTTTCCTCCCTCAGTCTTTTTATTACAGTTGCTGCATCCATGTGTCTTTTCCTCATTTCTAAAGCAATTATATAATTATCCCATTAAGCAATCTCGCAATGCGTTATATTTATCATAACATATATCGTTATAAAACGCAATGCGTGCATTATCATATATATCTATATATAAAGTTTTATATACAATGAATACCACTCTCCATTTCTGAACAGCTTTGCTGCAGCATATATTTTACACAAAGGTTAAGCCTTTACTCAGACAATATTTTTTCATTGCCTATAGAAAAATGTGGCATCTCAGACTTCTATTATAATCACCACCATTTACTTATAGACTTCGCCTGATTAATAACATAAAATTTACATAATATTGCAAAAATTTTACATCTGTCTTGTCAGATGTAAATGTAAGTGCTATAATACAACGAAAATAAATTTATTATATAGCGGAGGTAGTCATGGAATCTGTACTTGACCAGATAAAACGTTTAAAAAAAGAAAAAAATGCAGTTATATTAGCTCATTATTATGTCAATGATGAGGTACAGGATATAGCTGATTATATTGGCGATTCTTACTATTTAAGTAAGAAAGCTACAGAAGTCTCTGAACAGGTTATTGTATTTTGTGGCGTATCCTTTATGGGCGAAAGTGCTAAGATTCTTAACCCGGATAAGCTCGTCCTTATGCCCGATAATCTTGCTAACTGCCCTATGGCTCATATGGCGGATATTGATTATATTGAAAATTTACGAAAAGAATATGATGATCTTGCAGTTGTCTGTTATATCAACTCTACTGCCGAATTGAAGGTTCATTCTGATGTATGTGTTACCTCATCTAATGCACTAAAGATTGAACCTTCAATTCGGCAGAAGAGTTGATATAACAGACAACTTCCTAATAAGAATATTTTCTTTATACCTGATGAGAATCTTGGACGATATATTGCTTCACTCGTTCCTGAAAAAAACTTTATTTTTAATGATGGTTTCTGCCATGTACATAAGAGTATTACAAAGGAAAATGTACTTAAGGCAAAAAAAGCGAAGCCTGATGCGTTAGTTTTGGTACATCCTGAATGTACTATGGATGTATTAGAACTTGCAGATTATATCGGAAGTACTTCAGGCATTATTGATTATGCTACTAATAGTGATGCAAAGGAATTTATTATCTGCACGGAAATGGGTGTGCTTCATCAGCTTACATTAAAAAATCCGGATAAAAAATTCTATTCTGTTGGAATCCGTCAGTTCTGCCCTAACATGAAAAAGGTTACTCTTGAAAAGGTCCGTGATGTACTTATTAACGAAAATAATGCTGTTGCTGTTTCTGATGAAGTGAGAAAAAAAGCAGGTATTCCTCTTGCAAGAATGTTAGAGCTTGCAAAATAATTATTAACTGACTTAAAGCATATATTACAAGACAGTTGTTATAGTAAAGTATTAAATAAAAATCGAGGATTAACTATGGAAAAATATAAAATCGACTTAAATATCCAGGCTGATGTTGTTATTGTAGGAACCGGTGTTTCAGGTTTATATGCTGCGCTTAATCTTCCACACGATAAAAAAATCGTTATGATTACCAAGTCAGATCTTGAAAGCAGTGATTCATTTCTGGCACAGGGTGGAATATGTGTTCTTAAAAATGAAGATGACTATGACAGCTATTTTGAAGATACAATGCGCGCAGGACATTATGAAAACAACAAAGATTCTGTTGATATTATGATTCGTTCATCTCGCGATGTAATTAATGACCTTATAGATTATGGTGTTGATTTTAAGAGGACTAAAGACGGTTCTTTAGCATTTACAAGAGAAGGAGCACACTCAACTCCAAGAATACTTTTCCATGAAGATATAACAGGAAAAGAGATTACAAGCCACCTGCTTAATCAGGTTAAAAAGCTTGAAAATGTCACTCTCATTGAAGAAATGACTATGATTGATATTATCGAAAAGAATAATGAATGTTACGGTATTATATGCCGTCCTAATAAAGAACCTAACCGGCTTATTACAATAACAGGCGGCTATACTATATGGGCATGTGGAGGAATTGGCGGATTATTTGATAATTCAACTAATTTCAGCCATCTGACAGGTGATGCACTGGCCATTTCTTTAGAACATGGAATAAAGCTGCAAAATCCGGACTATATACAGATTCATCCTACAACACTTTATTCAAAGACTCCCGGAAGAAGATTTCTTATATCTGAATCAGTCCGTGGAGAGGGTGCCTTACTTCTCAACAATGCAGGTGAACGTTTCGTAGACGAACTTCTTCCAAGGGATGTTGTTGCAAATGCAATTAAGGATATGATGGAAGAAGAAAATAAGCCATGCGTATGGCTCTCTCTTGCGCCTATAGACAAAGACGATATAATGCATCATTTTCCTAATATATATGAAAGATGTCTTGAAGAAGGCTATGATGCTACTAAAGAGCCTATACCTGTTGTCCCTGCGCAGCATTATTTTATGGGTGGCGTAGATGTCAACCGTTATAGCATGACCAGCATGAACAGATTATATGCAGCAGGTGAGACAAGCTGTAACGGTGTTCATGGCAGAAACCGCCTTGCAAGTAATTCACTTCTTGAAAGTCTTGTATTTGCAAAACGTGCTGCCAGAGATATAATTAAACATATGAGCGATAATAAGAATATTTCTTCACATGACATTGCTCAGGATATAATTAAGTCTATGAATTTTAATATATACAAAGATTATGACAAGCTTACAGACCACTATAAGAAAATTGTCTTAGATGAAATCGAAAGGATGAAGAAAGAACATGAACAGTATAACAATGAAGTTAAATGCAGATAACCTTATAAAGATGGCACTTGCCGAGGATATCTCAAGTGAAGACGTTACAACTAATGCCGTAATGCCTCATTATCAGAAAGGGGAAGTATCACTTATATGTAAACAGGATGGAATAATTGCCGGTCTTGATGTATTTAAACGTGTATTTGAATTATTAGATGATAATACTGAATTTGAAATGTATTGCAAAGACTCAGATAAAGTTACAAAGGGACAGCTTATGGCTGTTATCAGAGGTGATATAAGAGTATTATTATCAGGTGAGCGTACTGCTCTTAACTATCTCCAGAGAATGAGCGGTATCGCAACATATACACATTCAGTTGCAAGTCTGTTAGAGGGAACTAATACTAAACTTCTCGATACAAGAAAGACAACACCTAATAACCGTATTTTTGAAAAATATGCTGTTAAGACAGGCGGCGGCTTTAACCATCGTTATAACCTGTCTGATGGTGTCCTTCTTAAAGATAATCATATTGGTGCTGCAGGCGGCGTACGTGAAGCTGTTACCATGGCTAAGGAATATGCTCCATTCGTAAGAAAGATTGAAGTTGAAGTTGAATCTCTTCAGCAGGTACGAGAAGCTGTTGAGGCAGGCGCTGATATTATCATGCTTGATAACATGACAACTGATATGATGACAGAAGCTGTTAAGATCATTGACGGACGTGCCAAAACAGAATGTTCAGGTAATGTCACTCTTGAAAATATCAAGCGTTTAACAGGCATCGGAGTTGATTATATATCAAGTGGGGCTTTAACACATTCTGCTCCTATAATGGATATTTCACTTAAAAATCTTCATCCTATAGATTAATTTTTATTTTGTTGAACGAGGGTGTAGATGGCGGCAGATTGGTGGTGGTGTGTGATATTTGCACGCTGACTGATAAGAACTAAGTCGCTCTAAAAGATGAGCATATAATAATACTATGCCATTTGGGTCGCAGCAAATGCGGCGTCCTGCCGCTTGCTGCTCGATTGTGCATCCTGCACAATCGCCCCTATACTATGAAAGCTCATCTTAAGAGCGACTAAGTTCTTACCATATGCGTACAAATATCACACACCACCACCAATCTGCCTTTTCTACATTTCAAAAAATAATGTGGTTTTGGTATATACCGAATGTTTCTTTTCAATCAACTTACATATATTATAACATCAACAATGTATGGGTTATATTCTTGCCGCCTTTACTAGAAGCAGCTTTTCTCCTCTTTTCACCTGCATATCGTCGGGTATTTTTTCTGTCTTCAATTACTTCATCAGTTTTTATCATCCAGCATCATGTCGTTGTATGATTCTTTCTTGCTATATCCCAGAGTGTTTCCTCACCATTTGCTATATAACCTATTATGCTTGGAAATTTTAAAAATTCATTTTCAGGATATTCACTTAATTCACAATCTATTATTGATCTCACATTATAGGCTTTAAAACAGATAGTATCTAATGATATGCTCCCCTTTATCTCTATCTCGCTTCCTCCTGTCATTACGGCACTTAAATCCTCCACCAATGGATTAATTGTATATTCCATCTTTTCGTAATCATCGCATTTTACCTGTATTTTATGTGAAAATGGTATTGCTGTTTTCATACTTTCCATCGGACGGTTATCATCTGATGTTATATAAAATACGCTTACAACAATCGCTCCATCTACAATAAGTCCTTCATCATCTGATGTTATATCATCTATCTGTGCCATTCCTGTACAGTTACATATCTGTAAAATATTTGTATACTCATCTGTTTTAACTCTCTGTGAAACCCGGCATTTTGAATTATTATGGATAAGAAGCTGTCTTAAAATGGCATTCACCGTTATATCAACCTTTTTTACCGGTGAATATATATCCGTTATTATCTGCTTATCATTCTCTTCATAAGCCCTTACATCTAACTGTATTTCAAGCTCAACCGCTACTTCCCTGTTTTCTCCATCATAATCAGGTTTTATGTCTATATTAGTATTAACTAATGCATATCTTACATAACTAACCATATCAGAATTACAGCCATTTATATCAACAGCACCATCAAAATCTTTTACGGTTTCAAACCACTGCACCATACCATCATCCGCTGCACTGTACATAACAAAAACATTAATCTGTCCATTTATAAGAAGCTTATCATTTTCAAGCCTTGTATTAAAACTTCTTATATCAATATCATCCCATAATATCTGCGCCATATCAGGCTTTCCGGCCGTAAGACTTATGTTTTCCTTAATCCTTAAATTGTCCTTCTGGTTTAATGCAAGCTGGCAGTAATTGATATTACTTTTAAGTATCTGTATATCATCCTGTTCTTCAAATTCTTCTACCATGTTTCCTACCAGGACATCTTCAAGCTCTTCACATATAACAGTTATTTCAACAACAGCTTTTACACTTATCTTTCTTGAATTAACAGCCTTTACTGTTATATCTTCAAGTCTTGCCAGCGCTGTAATATATGTATTATCCGCCTCTTCTGAAAGATTGATTTTTTCATTAAAATTAAGGCTTCCCGTCATGCTTACCGGAATTTTCTTATCAGCCTGTGACCCTGTATATAACATTGCAAAATCCAATATTCCTATAACATCTGCCTTGTCAGCCACAGCCTTAGCTGATTCAATATGGACGATTCCCCTTTCTTTTACAATATTATCTATATCCGGCTTACTGTCAGGAACATTAAAATCATCATCTAACGTAATCTGCATTACATTGCTGCATTTAATTCTGTTTTCATGGATATTTTCTTTTCTGACTATCAATTAACAATTCTCCTTTATTATATTTGTTCAGCCATGTTTAAAGAGCTTATTTGTTGATATAACTATTTCCATTACCCTGTTTACATTACCTTTACATAATTAATATGAACAATTATTGATAAATATGACCGGTTTATACATAAAAAAAGAGCTGCACACTAATTTTTAGTGCAACAGCCCTTATTTGCGATTTTACATATTAAATATTACCGGTTCTTCTCTCTTTTCCATCTTAATTACAATATATGGCGTTGTAGGAATTTCATTTACACTCTCACCCTGAACCGGTCCTATCAGGCTTACATCAGCATATATCGCATTTTTTCCAAGATAAACATCATTAACCTTAATACTGTATCCGCTTGTTTCCTGAGTACCATATCCGGCAACAAGATACGTATATTCCTTAGTTGTGTATGTAAGCCTCAATGTATTCTTCTTTTTTTCTTTTATAAGCTTCATAAGCTCTTCCGGTACATCCTGATTTTCCACAACTGTGTAATCAATTTCAGATACCTTTTTATTGTCATCAGAAATAACTGAACAGCCCATAAGATGCATAATAACTGCGATTAAAAAAACGATTATTATAGAAATAAGCAGCCTTTTTAATGCTTTACATACAGGCTTCTTTAAATGCTTTATCCGTGATAAGCTTTTACCTGACATAACCTGCCATTCCCTGCATTAATCTTATTAAATAATATTACAATGCAGCCGCTTTTATTCATATTTTTAATCTGTTTAATTATGTTTAACTGTAGTAACTTTTTTAAGCTTAATAAGTGAACCACTTGTCTTATCTACTTTAAGTACAATATCTGCCATTTCTTTAAGCTCTACATCTTTTAATGTAACTGTTGTATCTTCTATGTCTATTTCAGAAGCAGCAAGTTTTTCACCTATATCCTCAATAACATCGTCCTCTTCTAATTCTGAATCAGTCTTATATGCCTCAAAATTAAAGCTCATATCTTCTTCACTGTCAGTTATATTAATTTCATCATTTTCAACACTTTCATCATCCACATCATCTTCTTCAGATTCCGTATCATAAACAATCTCATATTCAAGAGTAATATCATATTTTCCTGCTTCAACATCCGGAAGTTTCATTCTGAATATATCTCCATCTTCATCCTTATCCGCTGTATAATAACCATCAGTATCAAGGTCTTCTTCATCAATATTAACGCCCTTACTATACATAAAATTAATATTGGTATCTGATGTATTATCCCATGCCGTAAGGTCAAACGGATTATTTTCAGCTATATAAATGATAAAATCACCATAAAAATCATATATCTCAAATTTACTGCTTATAAATTCAGGAAGTCTGCTAAATTCATCCATATTGCTTATTAATACAACTTTGCCTGTACATCTGCTGTTGTCATCATAATATATATAATCTCCCCAGTTAGCACCATCATTGTATACATTGTAATTAAGACATCTGTATACCATACTAAGATCGATTATTCTGAAATTCCTGGCATCAATACTTATATCTTCTCCCCATACATATGCCACCGGTACATCAAGCTCATCAACCGCTTCAAGAAGTGGGTAGACAACCTCCTGATTGAAAGTATCGTTATGATAATAATTAAATATTCCACATGTCTCTGCAAGTAATATTGCCGATAATACTGTAACAATTATATTTTTAAATATATGTATTTCAGTAAGTTTATCAACCACACTACAACATATAAGTATCTGCATAAGATATACAATAATCAGATATCTGTACTCAAAAAACACCTCATCATATAACGTATATGAAAAC
>OGLY01000831.1_pt1 | contig 10517 bp, 9 predicted proteins | sample 1573091 | NCBI WGS metagenome assembly OGLY01 (sample SAMEA2581916, study PRJEB24529) | metagenome | biome: Human gut stool | place: China | collected 2011
ATGACAGGACCTAAGAGGGTAAGATCGAATGGACATCAAAAAGTGCTGTGATCACAAAACCAAGTTTTTCAAACTTCACATAATTTGCCAGTGCCTGACCTAAATTACCGGCACCGATGACAATAATATTATGTTTCTGGTTTAATCCTAAAATCTTACCAATCTCTTCATATAAAAACTTTACATTATATCCATATCCCTGCTGTCCGAAACCGCCAAAGTTATTCAGATCCTGACGGATCTGCGAAGCAGTGACATTCATTCTTTTGCTTAGATCATTGGATGAAATACGTTCCACTCCATCCTCCAGCAATTCACCTAAATACCGGTAATATCTCGGCATACGACGGATTACTGCCTGGGAAATTTCTTTTTCCTGCATTTTTTGCCCCTCCCGAAGTATCTCTCTTTCACGGCTCTTTTCTTCTTATGCCGCGATGCATCATTTTTATTATAGTAATTTCAACTGTATCTGTCAATCTGTTAAACTTTTAACAGAGTAAATTTATCTGCCGTATCACCACATTTTCCAGATTTTTACGCGTCCAGCTCCATGGAAAGTTCTTCCCACACTTCATACTGCTTTTCTAATTCTTCCTGATACTCACTCTGCTGTTTCGTCAGTTCTCCTAACTTTGCAGAGTTCACAGCCACTTCCGGCTTTGCACATTCCGCATCGATCGAAGCAATTTTCTCTTCCAGCTCCGCAATCTTTTCCTCTGCCTTTTTCAGGGCATTCTCTATCTTGCGGATCCGTGCCTGTTCTGCCTTCTGTGTCTGCCAGTCCACCTTCTGGGCAGTCTCTTTCACAGAAGCCTCTGTCTGTGCCTCATCCTCCGGCTTTTTGACATATAACGCAACCATCTGGTCATGTTTTTCCAGATAATAATCATAGTTGCCGATATAATTCACAACCGTCTCTCCGGTCAGTTCCAGAATACGTGTTGCAGTCTGATTAATAAAATAACGGTCATGCGATACGAAAAATACTGTTCCAGTATAACTTTTTAGTGCTTCCTCTAAAATTTCTTTTGAGGTGATGTCCAGATGGTTGGTCGGCTCATCGAGGATCAGAAAATTCGCATCGGAAAGCATTAATTTTGCCAGTGCAACACGTCCTCTCTCACCACCGCTCAAATCCTCAATCCGCTTATAGACATCATCATCTGTAAATAAAAAAGCTGCCAGAACGTTGCGCACTTTCGTGTTATTCAGATTTGGATAATCATCCGCAATCTCATCAAAAATGGTTTTCTCCATGTGAAGCTGCTGATGTTCCTGGTCATAGTAACCAATATGTACATTGCTTCCAAGTGTTACCGTTCCCGCATCCGGGGAGATCAGCTCGTTGATAATCTTAAGGATCGTTGTTTTACCAGTTCCGTTATTTCCAATTAATGCTACACGCTCCCCGCGTTTCACTTCGAAATTAATTCCCGAAAAAAGCTGTAATGGCGGGAATGCCTTGGCAAGCCCTTCCACTTTTAAAACATCATTTCCACTGACCACATTCGGCTCTAACACAATCCGGATATCTGTGTTATCCTCGGTCGGCTTCTCAATGCGTTCGATCTTATCCAGCAGTTTTTCACGGCTCTCTGCCCGCTTAATTGACTTCTCGCGGTTAAAAGATTTCAGTTTTGCGATCACTTCTTCCTGATGCCTGATCTCACGCTGCTGATTATAGTACTGCTTGATCATGGCTGCACGGATTGCTGCCTTTTTCTTTGCATAATCCGAATAGTTCCCCTGATAAACATAACCCTTGTGCTGAAAAATCTCCACCACTTTACTCACGACGCGGTCTAAGAAATACCGGTCATGCGATACGATTAAAACAGCTCCCTTGTAATTCATCAGAAAAGTTTCCAGCCATCGGATTGACTCGATATCCAGATGGTTGGTCGGCTCGTCTAAAAGCAGGATGTCCGGCTTTGTCACAAGCAGTTTTCCAAGAGATACACGGGTTTTCTGTCCGCCGGAGAGTTCGCTCATTTTCTTGTCGAACTCCTCCTCAGTAAATCCAAGCCCCTTTAAAATACCGGTCACTTCACTGCGGTATGCATATCCGTTCACCTGTTCAAATTCATGGCTTAATTTATGGTAAGTATCTAAAAGCTGCTCTAATGCTTCCCCGGAGAGTGTGTTCATCTGCGTTTCCATATCACGCAGCCGTTCCTCCATCTCGATAATGTCGCGTTTAGAATCTAATACTTCCTCATAGATCGTATGGTGGCCGGAAACATCCTGATATTGGGCAAGATAACCGATCGTTTTATCTTTTGCGAGCGTCACTTCCCCCTCGTCCGGATTTTCCTGTTTCATAATTATTTTAAGCAGCGTAGATTTGCCGGCACCATTGATGCCGACAACCGCTGCTTTTTCATTTTCTTCAATATGAAAACTTACATTTTTTAAAATTTCGTCAGTCCCGAATGACTTTGAGATATTCTGACAAGATAAAATCATAATGATAACATTCCTTCTAATGTGGTTCGGATTGCCTTGATGAAATCCTCACTGTTTAACACAGTCGGATGCTCTAATGTTGTAATGAGCGCAAGGTCTTTTGTCATTTTACCACTCTCAATGGTAGATATACAAGCTTTTTCTAATTTATCTGCAAAATCCTGCAATTCTTTGATGCCATCGATCTCGCCACGTTTTCTCAAGGCTCCTGTCCATGCAAAAATCGTTGCGACAGAGTTTGTGGATGTCTCCTCACCCTTTAAATGTTTGTAATAATGGCGCTGTACGGTTCCATGTGCAGCCTCATACTCATAATATCCCTGTGGAGAGACAAGCACGGAAGTCATCATTGCAAGGGAACCAAATGCACTCGATACCATATCGCTCATGACATCCCCGTCATAGTTTTTACAAGCCCAGATATAGCCGCCCTCCGATTTCATGACACGTGCAACCGCATCATCGATCAATGTATAGAAATAGGTGATTCCAGCCTCTTCAAATTTTTCTTTGTATTCCGCATCAAAAATTTCCTGAAAAATGTCTTTGAACGTATGGTCATATTTTTTTGAAATGGTGTCTTTGGTTGCAAACCACAGATCCTGTTTTGTATCCAAAGCATAGTTGAAGCAGCTTTTTGCAAAACTTTCAATGGAATTGCACAGATTGTGCTGTCCCTGTACCACACCCGCTCCTGTGAAATTATGGATCAGTTCTCTCGTCTCTGTTCCATCCTCAGCAGTGAATACAAGCTCACATTTGCCAGGTCCCGGGATTTTCATCTCAGATGCTTTGTAAACATCACCATAAGCATGACGTGCGATTGTGATCGGTTTCTTCCAGTTTTTCACACACGGTTCAATTCCTTTTACAACGATTGGTGCACGGAAAACTGTTCCATCTAAGATTGCACGGATCGTTCCGTTCGGACTCTTCCACATTTCTTTTAAATTATACTCTTTGACACGTGCTGCATTTGGAGTGATCGTTGCACATTTTACGGCAACACCGTATTTCTTTGTTGCATTTGCGGAATCGATTGTAACCTGATCGTCTGTCTCGTTACGATACTCTAATCCCAGATCATAATAATCGGTTTTAAGGTCGATAAAAGGGGTTAATAATTCATCTTTGATCATCTTCCAGAGAATTCTGGTCATCTCATCTCCGTCCATCTCTACTAATGGGGTTGTCATTTTAATTTTTTCCATCGCTTATTTTTCCTTTCTGCCTTGTTTTCATGAATCTCACAAATGTTACTTTTTTAACAAATTATCCCAGCCATAGTGATCCATATTCTCAATGGTCTTCATAATATGCTGGTTTGCAAGCTTTTCTGCCAGTTGTGCATCATGCTGTTTTAATGCCTCCACAATCCTGCGGTGTTCATTATTCGAATCCACTGCCCTGTTCTTATCGGAAAGAGTGATCTTTCTGCCGCGCTGGGCATAGTGATGAAAATCGGAAAGCACATGCCGTAATTCCCGACTGCCACTTGCGGTATATAAAATCTCGTGGAACTTATTGTCCAGCTCAACCATCTGTTCTGCGTTTCCTTTTGTTGCATGAAAGTCAGACAAAAAAATATTTTCCTCCAACTCATCCAACTGTTCTTTCGTGATATTCTCCGCAGCCCACTTAGCACACAATCCTTCCAGACGGCTTCTGATCTCATAAATATCTTTGATATCTTTCTGGGATATGCCAACCACATAAGCGCCTTTATTGGGAATGATCGTGACCAGACCTTCGAGTTCCAGCTGACGCAGTGCCTCCCTCACAGGGGTTCTGCTGACGCCGAGTTCCTCACCGATTGATTTCTCCTTCAGTTCCTCATCTCTCTCATATTTGCCGGAAAGAATGTTCTCCCTTATCATATGAAAGACTCTCGAACCCAAGGAGTAATTGTCTTCTCCCATAATTATCTCTCCAAAGTATCTATCTTTAATTTCTTACAGCACTTACCGATCTCTTCTACTAACTCATTGTCTGTCAAAACGGTCACACGGCCTTCCTCGTACTGCTTGTCTACCCATACTTTTACCATCTTAACAAGTTCAGAATTCTTATCGACACCTTTTTCCTTTGGCAAATGATAATACGAATTGATCCATAATGCAATTCCTGCCAGACCGGATGTGTTGGACACTGATACAAGTGGTGGTCTGTTTAAAAACTTTCCCGTATCAAAAATGTTGTAGATCTCTTCATTTTTCAGCAGACCGTCTGCATGGATACCGGCTCTTGTGACATTAAAGTTACTTCCGACAAATGGTGTGCGGCTTGGCTGTACATAGCCTAATTCTTTCTCAAAATACTCTGCCAGTTCTGTGATCACGGTAGTGTCCATGCCATCGAGTGTTCCCTTCAACTGTGCATATTCAAATACCATTGCCTCAAGCGGTGTGTTACCGGTACGCTCTCCGATTCCAAACAGGGAACAGTTGACTCCGCTTGCACCGTAAAGCCATGCGGTCGTGGAGTTGTTAACTGCCTTGTAGAAATCGTTGTGGCCATGCCACTCGATCAGTTCAGAAGGCACACCTGCATGTGTGGTCAGACCGTAGATGATACCCGGCACGCTTCGCGGGATCACGGCACCCGGGAAGTTAACGCCATAACCCATAGTATCGCAGGCACGGATCTTGATCGGGATCTTATATTCATCCATCAGTTTCATAAGTTCTACACAGAACGGGATGACAAAGCCGTAAATATCAGATCTCGTGATATCTTCCAAGTGGCAACGTGGACTGATACCTGTCTCTAAGCACTCACGGATGACACTTAAGTAAAGATTCATAACCTCTCTTCTTGTCATTTTCATCTTATAGAAAATATGGTAGTCAGAGCAGCTTACCAGAATACCTGTTTCACGCAGACCGATATCTTTTACTAACTGGAAATCCTGTTTGCTTGCACGGATCCAGCTGGTAACTTCCGGAAATTTATAACCACGTTCCAGGCATTTGTAAACAGCATCTCTGTCTTTTTTACTATATAAAAAGAATTCACTCTGGCGGATCAGACCTTTTGGGCCGCCCAGGCGGTGCAGATAATCGTAGATCGTCACGATCTGCTCTGTGGTATACGGTGCCCTTGACTGCTGACCGTCACGAAATGTCGTATCTGTGATCCAGATATTTTCCGGCATATTATGCGGAACAATTCGATCGTTGAATGCGATCTTCGGGATCTCATCATACGGAAACAGATTGTGGAATACATTTGGTTCCTTTACATCTGCCAACTGATAAAAATGCTCTTCAAGCTGCAGCAGATTCGTTTTCTTATTCATTACAACTTCTCTCATAACGTAAATCCTTCTTTCTGCCATGGCACTTGTGCCATTGACACCTATGCCATGAATGCATATTTTTACTTTTAGAGTGAATATTTTTTCATGCATAATTGTATACAATTATACTTTTTCTATATTCTATACATTTCTTCTCTTATTTGTCAAGGCATAAAATTTTATATTTTCTATAACCTGAAATTATAAGTATACATAATCATATATTCAAAAAAATTTATTCAAATCTGTAACACTTATTCTGCGCTCACATAAGATACAGTGTAAGAAAAAACCTGGAGGTTTTATATGAGTGATTTAGCTGCAACAAACTGTGGTGGTGGATGTTCCTGTAACGAGGGAGGATGCAATTCCATTCTCTGGATCATCATCTTATTATGCTGCTGTGGCGGCAATGGTGGTTTCTGCGGTGGAAACAATGGATGTGGAGGCAACAATGATTGTCTTTGGATCATCCTGCTTCTCTTCTGCTGTGGTGGATGCGGCGGAAACAATGGATGTGGTTTCTGCTAGTCAGATCATCTGTTCTGAAATGGCGGTCGGATATTCCGGCCGCCCTATAAGATTTATAAAGAAAAACGTCTCTGCCTGTTATGGAAGAGACGTTTTTGTATGTCAGCCGAATTTACGGACGCTTTGTGTTCTGATCCCGTGCAGCATACTCACAGTCTTTTTCCCGATTCTGCTGCTGCATCATCTTCTCGTAGATTCCACATTCCTTTGGCACTTTCTTTTTTCTGGCACATTCCTCATCTATCTCATAAACACTGTTTCCATCAATAATCAGCATATTTGATTCCTCCTCCCGTTTTATTTTATGCCGACTGCCTGATACCGTCACTAAAACTGTCCCCTCATCCATGTGATATCTGGCATAATCTATTTTCCGGGTTCATAAACTAAAAGAAAAAAGGCATCTTTATGGAACCAAATTCATTTACGCCCTTTGATAATATGACACAGACCCGTGAACTGCAAATGTTAAAAACTGCGATTCCCTATATGAAAGGTGACCAGAAAAAGCAATTTGCTATTCTGATCAAATATATGGAATTACAGAATACGATCCAGGTATTCAACCAGGAGGATAAAGTCATGTCCATGTGCTCTGTCAGTGAGGATGAAAATTCTACTCTTGCCATGTTAAATGACCTTCGGAAATTCTGTACAGACAAAGAGCTTGAAACACTTGATATGATCACAAATATGGTCTCTATGATGGAAACCTATGAGACTATTTTTGCATAATATATTGTAAGAAAACTGCCAAAACAAAGCATTACATTTTTGAAAGGAATAAATAGGGATGGAAAATGATTTCTGGAATAATCCGGGGATAAAAAATATGTCCCCGGAAAAACTGCAGTTTTTAATGAATTTTGCATCAAAAGAAAAACCAACAAACATTAAAGATATGATGCCGTTTCTTCTTGGCACCATGAATGCAGCAAAAACAAATAATATCCAGTTCACAGACCCCGAAACAGAGCTGCTTGTCACCCTGCTAAAACAAAACATGTCAAAAGAGGAATCTGAGAAGGCCGATAAAATTATCCGGCTCATGAAAGACCGGAAGCAAAATTAACTAATAAAAGGGATGGAACACTCCACCCCTTTTGTATCTGCATATTTATTTATGATTTCTTAACATTTTCTCAAGTCTACCAGATGGAAGCTACACTTACCTCTAATAATTTATCGATCGGCGCCGGACTCTTTCCCATACCATCTGTACCCTCAAAATATTTTGCACTTGCCGATTCAAATAAAACAAACACCGTACCATCTGCAATAGCAACTTCTTCCGAACAAGGTGGCATCTCCACTTTTACCTTCGGTTCATTTGGTTTTTTGTCCAATGAAAGAAGAGAAGAATAAACTTTTAAATAAGAAGAATTATTTCTTCCATAGGAAGTGCTTAAATAAATTGATCCGTTATCATCGAATGCCACTCCCTGCACTTTACTCGGAAGATTATAGTTGCTGACTGCCGTCAGCTTATCTTCTTTTTTATCATAGCTGTATGAATACATCTCGGAATCAAAAAATCTGGTATGTGTAGCAACCCAGAGTCTGCCACCGTAGCAGGTAATGCAGGATGGTGTATTTTTCAGGCGGTATTCGTCTGACAATGCCGATGCATCAATGCAATATTCCGGCGCATCCTGTGCGATTTTTGTAATATATTCATAGGAAATACGCTCTAAGGTATTGGAATTTGAATGGCAGATCCAGACATTCTCGCCATCAAAAGCAATACCGCCAAGATGACTTTCTTTTTTCATGCCAAGTGTTACCAGATATTCGCCGCTCTCACGATCAAACACCATCAGTGATCCAAGATTTTTGCGATCTTCCGAATATGCAGTAATAAGAATATAATCCGGTGTGAAACAAAGTCCCTGCATACACTGGCTGGAACTGCTGATCAGATTATCCTTATAGTCTTTTTCCCTGGTAGAAGGCATTCCCGGAATAGAAAGATCATCCAAAAAAGTATAGGAACATTCCTTTAACTCTTTCTGACTGTTGTCACGAATCGTGCCTGTCTGATAAGAATACATTTCCACATTATAATGATTGTCAATATTTTTTGTCCATTTTGCAAAAAGAACCATATTCGCCGGACTGTCTTCATATTTTCGTAACTTTTCTGGAATAGCTACAGTCTGCATACCAGCCAGCAAAATTGTAACCCATTTTAACCGGCACGTCCAGTGTAAAAGGAAGTTCTTCTTTTTGGATTGTTTTTTGATTATTGCTGCTGTTAATACCGCCATTTACCTCATATACAATGTGATACTCTGACGGATCCTGTGTATCAAAAAAATCAAATGTAACATTATCACTGGTAATGGTTTCCTTTGAAGTATCAGGGAGGATGATCATACTGCAGGCACGAACCAGTTTCGGATCGCTTACAAGAAAAATAAATACATATAAAATTACAAATAGTTCTTTGCAAATTTTTCTGCCATACCGCATATCCATTCCTCCCTGTTTTCTTTTTAATTACACACACCGGAAAATGTTACATCCAGTCTGTGTTTTTATCCTGCTTTCGGGAAGAACTGTTTCTTTCAGAAACTGTTTTATGAATTATCCGTATTATCAAGTTTGCCTGCCCTCTCTGCGATCTCCTTTTCCTGGATATCAGAAGGTGTCTGCTCATATCTTGCAAACTCATAGGAAAATGTTCCGCTTCCACCGGTCATGGATCGTAAATCTGTGTTGTATCCATATAATTCCATGTAAGGAATATCAGCTACGATCTCCTGATAACCGTGTTCCGTCGGATTCATTCCAAGTACACGTCCACGGCGTTTGTTTAAGTCTCCCATAATGTCACCTGTGTATTTGTCAGGTACAACAACTTTTAAGGATGCGATCGGCTCTAACAGAATCGGTGATGCTTCCATAATGCCTTTTTTGAATGCCTGAAGAGCCGCAACCTTAAATGCCATCTCAGAAGAGTCTACCGGATGATAGGATCCATCATATAATACTGCCTTTACTCCTACCACAGGATAAGCTGCCATCGGTCCTTTCACAACTCCTTCCTGGATTCCTTTTTCCACCGCCGGGAAGAAGTTTTTTGGAACTGCTCCGCCGACAACGCATTGTTCAAATACATATGGTGTTTCAAGATCCCCGGAAGGTTCAAAGGTCATCTTAACGTGACCGTATTGTCCATGACCGCCGGACTGTTTTTTGTACTTGTATTCCACATCCGCTTTCTTACGAATGGTCTCCCGGAATGCTACTTTTGGTTTTTTCAGTTCAATCTGAACTTTGTATCTCTCTAACAGTTTGCTTGCCACAACATCAAGGTGCTGGTCTCCCATACCGTAAAGTAATGTCTGGCCATTTTCACTGTCATTGACTGTTTTTAATGTAAGATCTTCGAGCATCAGCTTTTGCAATGCCTGCGAGATCTTATCTTCATCTCCTTTGTTGACTGCCTTATAACGTTTATAAGTATATGGTGTGGAGATCTGTGTTCTTATATACAGGATCGGGTTCGCTTTGGTAGAAAGGGAATCTGTGGTAGCTGCTTTAGTCAGCTTCGCTAACGCTCCGATATCTCCCGCATGCAGTTCCTTTACTTCCTCCGGCTTATTGCCACAGAGTACATAGATCTTTCCGATTTTTTCCTCTGTATCTTTATGCTGGTTGTAAAGAAGATCATCTGTTTTGATAACTCCCGAATTAACTTTGATCAATGAATATTTCCCAATAAACGGGTCTGCAATCGTTTTGAAAATATAAGCTGATTTTGGTTTTGCAAAATCATAGTCTGCATTGTATACCTCGTTGGACTTTGCATTGATTCCGGTGCAGGAACGTTTTTCCGGACTCGGAAGATATTTTACAATGTCGACCATCAGTGTATACATGCCGCGTGCAAGAACATTCGAACCCATCAGCACCGGAACGATGCTTCCATCGGATACATTGACACGGAGTGCCTGGCGGATCTCATCCTCGGAGAACTCTTCCCCTCCAAAATAACGATCCATAAATTCTTCGCTTGTCTCCGCAACAGCCTCCATCAATGCTTCCCTGCAGATACCAAGATTCTCTTTGGAATACTCCGGCACTTCTACCTTTTCCACTTCGCCGTTATCTTTCCAGCGTTTTGCCCGCTGCTGTAATACATTGACATAACCGACGAACTGTCCGTTTTCACGGATCGGAAGATGAAAAGGTGCGATCCGCTTGCCGTATAGCT
>OGLY01000841.1_pt1 | contig 10386 bp, 5 predicted proteins | sample 1573091 | NCBI WGS metagenome assembly OGLY01 (sample SAMEA2581916, study PRJEB24529) | metagenome | biome: Human gut stool | place: China | collected 2011
CCAGTCGCCCATCTTGAACTTGAACTGCTTCTCTACGGTGAACGTCTCGGCATCGATGCGGTAGAGAGACGGGGCTTCGTAGCCGTAGGGCGAACCCTCGTACCCACCGTCGGTGATCGTCCACATCTTGTGGTTCTTGTCCATTACCAGCGAGGTGGGCTGGATGCCGACTTTCAGTTCTTCTACCACCTGATCCGTTTCGGTATCGATCTTGATGATGCGGTTTTGGTACGACCAGCAGTTGCAATAGACATATTTGCCATACTGCACCATCTGCTCCGTGGAGCCGGATTCCGCCGTCATGTCCGGCACCTGGATGTAACCGGTGATTTCATATTTCTTGGGGTTGATGATGAAGATGCGGTTGTCCCACAATTGGGTGACATAGGCTTTCTCGTCGCTGAGGAAATGGATATAGCGCGGCGAAGTCAGGTTCGTGATACGGCCCACCTCTTTGAACGTATTGAGGTCGATGGCGAAAATCACGTGGGAATTGTTCACCACGACCCAGCCCTTATTGTCGTGGATGCACATCGATTGCGCCACGTCGCCCAGCTTCATGCCGTTGGCACGGAAGAACACTTCATTCTGCACCTGTTGGGTTTCGGGGTCGTAGTACGACAACGTGGCATTGCCGTACTGGAAGTTGCCCTCGTTGGTGATGAACAACCCGGCTCCGGTAGCGTTGAAATCTTCCACCGCATCTCCGTAGTCCCACTCCATGCAGCCCGCCAGCAACAGCGGCAACCCGCATAGAAGAATGATATGTCGTATCAGATGTTTCATTGGCTTGTTATAAACGGGAAAGAGTACCGGTCTTTCGGCCAGTACCCTGTTCCCTTGTAAAATAATGGGTGTTACTGCTGGGTATAGCGACCGGCTTGCATATCCTCGTAGGTGGGGTTATAACCGCAATTGGTTACAAGCCAGTCTTCTTTCTTGATTTGCTCTTCTTCTACAAAAGATTTGAAGAACGTATAATCAACAAACCGTGTCAACTGGATAAATCGAACTCCTGAGAGTTTTGTTAAAGTTGGCATATTGAAAGTCGTAAGCGATGCTGCATTTGCAGCACAAAGTGTTCCATCAATGGCCTGCAATTTGGGGCATGAAATAGTTTTTACGGCACGAACAGTCATACCAACACCCCCGACATGTTCCAATGACGGAAATGTAAAATCTTTATTTGATGCCATAAAATCTAAAGAACCATATAAAATATTATTAATCACCCCTTCTTTGATATATTGAGGATTGCTTGAACAACCGACTGACTTTAAATTCGTAAAATCATAATCATAGTTAGAAACAGCGTTCAGATTACCGATAATACATAACTGACCTCCGACAATTTCCAATTTCGGGAACGAGATATTGTTTGCCATTGTAGTTTCGATGCTTAAATATCCATCTACACTTACCAAGTTAGGGGCTGAAACGCCTTTTTTTGAACCTCTTATAATTTCCATATTCCCGTAAACTCGTTCAAATTGGAATACAGGATCTGTTGTCATATTGCTAGAATACTTAAAATTCTTAATACTCTTAAAATTCAATTCTGGATCTATTCCAACACTTGAACCGGTAATACCGCTCGGAGCTAGAAACATGCTAACTTGCGACATATCCTCTTTTGTGATAATTTTTGAGAATATAGTCCCGTCTGTAATAGAAATTAAAGGTTCGTTATCCTCAAAAGGTACAAAATTTACTTTGCTCAAATCTAAAATTCGATCAGAACACTCCAATAAACGCAGCAAGGTCAGTCCTCCGAGTTGTTCTAATTTACTCCAATCCGGCAATTTTTTCAAGACTTGGAATTTAGATATTGTCAATGTGCCTTTAACAATCGACAAGTTAGACAGTCCATCTATTTCTTGTAATTTATTATTTCCCGTAGATGTAAAAGCATCGGACGCAATATAACTGGAAACGAGATTAAGGTCGCCGTTTACTACCGATAATTCCGGCAATGAAAGGGTCTCCAACGGAATCGGTATAGAAGCAAAATCCACACTTCCAACTTCTTGTAATTTCGGAAATTCCAAAGAAATCATTTTGCCTAAATTATTAACCCCTAAGCGACCGTTTACTTTTGTCAATTCAGGAATTCTCAAAGATGTGATTTCTCCTCCTGGTTCTCCGTCACTTGTCAGACACTGGAGATCAAAATCCTTTACGACAGTGGTTAATTTAGGGAATTCAAAACTTTGTAGAGATGAAGTCCTGAATATTATATTTCCATCAATCGTTTCAAGGTTGTCGAATTGCACATATGCTACTTGATTGTTGCAGACAACGATGTCGCCAGTAATATGCTGCAAAGATCTCATACTGACCATCTGCAATTTACTGTTGGTCGCAAAGGCAGTTTCAGTTCCTATTTGCAAACCTCCAATTGAAGTGATATTATCAAGTCCCGTAAGATCTTGTCCAACATAACTTTTCCGAATGATGATGTTTCCTTCGACTTCCTTCAATATTTTTAATGCGGCGATATCCGACAATTCTTCTGCATCCTCAGCATCCGACCCGATAATCAAATCACCTTTGATAACCGTTACGTCCGTATCAATGAAAGCCGTAACATCCGCTGTTGTCTTCAATTCCACATCCCCTTCATAGCGAATCTCGTCTTTAATGACTTTATATGTATAATCATTCGCTTCTCCATTGTAAGAGGTTACACGAAACGTTCGTTCCGTATCCCAGTCAGTAATGCTTGCCGGATCGGGAATAATTGTTGCCGAGGATGTGTATTTGAATTCGACTTGAGCATTATTTAACGAAACAGTATATGGAACTGTTATGGTAATTATATTGTCAATTATTTCCGCTGTATAGGATTGACTTGCCACAGTCATCACGACTGATGTGATAAAATTGTCATCGGCATCAGCAGGACTTTCTGGAGTCTGATTATCTTCTGAACATGATAAAAAAAGAAATGGGGCAATGAATAGTAAAAGCCAAAACTGTCTCATATTATTGATTATTAGTTATTGATAAGTCTTCAAATGAAAATACTTCTGTGGATATCTCTCCAAGCCAACCACTTTTCGATAATACTCCACACTGAACTTTGATAAAGTCTATATATTGCAATTTTACTGGAGTCCCGTCATGATATATTGCATTGGCTATTTTGAATCCGTTGCGCTGACCGCTACCATCAATGACATTTCCTCCTACCAGATTATCTGAACCCATATTATCCACATACCCCCACTCATAAGCGTTATTCGCCCAATATCCTGTAACGGGATCTTGATTGTTGCGAGGAGTCAGACGCGTCCCATATAATGTATAGCTATCTTCTTTAATCCAATTGGGATAATAATATTCTTGGCCATGGTATGCATTCATATCGACAGAACCTGAATTACCTTCACTATCTACCCACGGAGTATGTGCTCTGGGTGCAGGTCTATAGTAAGTTACTTCGTAGTCTTGTATTGTACCATCGATGCCGGTTTCAGATCCTTTTAATTCATACCATTCATCGTCTGGCTGGCCATTGCCATTTATATCTTGCATTACCCAAACAATGCCCGGCTCATTTGAGCCACCGCTCGAACTGTTAAAAGCATTTCCTTGTATTGCAAAATCGTATTCTCGGCCACTCGGAGCAATACTATGGTCAAAACCGATGATGATATAACCACCGAAAGATCCCAGTGAAACATGCGCTTTTTTGTTCAATCGTTTCGTTGCATACTCTATGGCTTGTTGGGGCGTCGTTTCATTTCCTATAAATCCGGTATTTTGGGATAACTCATTAATAAACTGTCCGGGAGCAGGAATGAATTCATAAACCTTATCCCAAATACCTGAACTTGTCGCTGTCGCTTGCCGATAGCGTTCTTGTTCCGTTTTTTCTTCACAAATAACCTTAACTGTCGTTGTAATTGAAGTATTACTACGTGTTATGTTACGTGAAAGTGGCTGTGTGTTGGGCATTTTTTCTGTAACAGTAACAGCAACGAAATATTCTCCAGGAGTCGTCGGCGTGAATTTAAAAACCCTGTCGGTAGCGGCTTCCATAATTTTTCCATTGACCTGCCATTGATACTGTGGATAATCGAAATATTCCAGCAAAGGCCGCAAATATACAGGACGCCCTGCAAAAGTATAACGATCCGTAGAAGTTTGTGTATAGGATGGTGTCGGAAACCGTACGGAATAAGGCATTGTTTCCACAACTTCTACGTCGAAATCACGGATTGTTTCTCCGTCTATATTGGATGCCCGGATTGTTATCGAATATGTACCGAGTTCTTTTTCGTGAAACGTATATGCTTTTTCTGTTCCGACGATTTCTCCATCGCGTACCCATTCAATTCTAAAATTTTCAAGATCGTCATGTTGAATATCTGGAGATAAAATATAATCCGTGTTTTGAGGCACTTTTAATCCTTTAGAGGGGATTATGATTGAAATTGTAGGTGGAGTTAACTCCAATACTTCTACTTTTAACTCTTCTTCCGCATAACCCTCTGGTGTATCAACTCGCAATTTGATATATAGATGTTGTTCCTGATTCCATGTATACTTCAATATTGATTCAGATGAAAGAAGTTTTCCATCTACTGTCCATGCATAAAGTGCATTATTCGCATATTTATATGTCGGGGCAATTGTCAGTTCACGCCCAACTTTGATAGTGTAAATGCCAGTCTCACTATCGAGTTCAATTATAGGAGCTTGTTTTATTTCTTCAGTAATTACATCGTTCTTATTACAGCTTGTAATAAAAAACAAAAGTACAAGAATACTAAATATGAAAGCCTTCATAATAAAAAAGGCATAGAACTGAAATCAGTTCTATGCTAAACTATATTAAATTGTTATTCTATTGTAACGTCGTCTATACAAAGATACGCCGGAGTATTGAGTCCATATATAGGATCGACATCAGATCCTTCAAAATTGAATTTTACACTTTGCACATCCGCTACATTAATATCCCAATATGTCCATGTAGTTACGGGGGACACTGTTGGTTTATCATATCGGTAGTCGGCCAACAATTTCGATACAGTGGTGATCAAATTTCCATCTACGTCATAACATTCGATGTTGACTTGGAAATATCCTATATTGTTGCCGTCAGAATCTTTCAGATTACTCAACGGTGTTGCAACACCCGATGTTCCGAACTGATTACCATTTATAATCACACCATAGGTATATGCTGTGTTACAATACCATAAACCCTTGAATTTGCGAGGGGAGTCAAAATAGAATTCAGGTTTGGCCATCCACTCCGTATTTCCGAAATCAGAGTAGCCGTATACAACAGCAAAATTGGAACCGCTGTGACCTGCCCCTGTATTGGCCCCATCTGTGGATGCTGTATTATAGACACTACATTGATTCTCCCAAGTATACCACCAATTAGTTCCAGAAGTCTTGCCGGCAGCAGAATCAGAACGATAATTGTATTTCGACAACGCAATGGCACCACTGGAAAATTCAGTATACGCTCCATAAGAATTGGTTACAGTATTCATGTCGGAGACAAACACAAAATCGGGATCGTATATTTCCCTGATTTGGTTCTCTGCAGTATATCCATAAAGCGTGTAGTAGTTCTCTGCTTTAGGCGAAACCGCCATGAATGTTTCATCGAAGTCATCGAATGTAATGGTTGTAGTGCCATCATCATTAAAGTTGGCTCGGGTTTCGGGAGTTACTGAATCAGTTTGAGGATTCATCAAAAAGTCATCGTCTGAATTACAGCCGGTGAACAGGGCGGTTGCCGTCAACAGGAAAGCTCCCGCCAGAAAGCGTAAATTTCTTTTCATAGCTTACTTGTTTTTTAATAAAACATATTTTTAACAAACACAAAAAATCCCGTTCGCGCAGGTTTACACGAACGGGATTATGTTTGTCTTCAAATATGAGAATGACTCCTACGGCATTCCGTATCTGATCGCAACCCGATTTTCTCCCGCGGGTGTAAATCCTTTTCCGGTCATGGCAGGTCTTCTGACTCGTCCCAGTCGTCGCGCCTTCCCAGCATTACACCAGTGGCAGGTTGCGGCAACCTTGAGGGGACTTACAGCAGCGGGTACTGTCCCGGATTCTCACCGGATTCCCTTTTCATCCGTGGCGGCGAACCGCCCGGAACCATTTCCAATTACAAAAATACAAATATTTTTTATAATAATATCATTTACACGAAAAAAAATCCGCAACCTGCCGGAATCATTCCGCACTATACTTTCAGAAAAAGGTTTCATGGCAAAGATTCTCATCGCCCGGGGACAGGCGACCATCTATGTCCAGAAGGACGGGTATACCATAACCCAGTCTTTGGGTGAATACGTGTTCCCCGCGGATGACACGGGGAAGATTCTCTCGTCCGTCACTCTCACCTCGACCGTACGGGTGATGTGCGGGGACGAGGAACTCACGGCCTTTACCATCGGTGCGGTGGGTAAGCCGGCGGGATTCTCATCCGTTACCGTCAATAACGGCACGAAGACCTTAACCTACGTTATCACCGCCGGTACGACGACCCTCGCCGACCACGGAACAATAGATATTCCCGTGACAATTTCCGGTATTGTCTATCATCTGTCGTTCGTCTGGTCGAAAGCCAAGGCGGGTATCCCGGGCAAGGACGGGGTCGATGCCGACATGCTCGACTGGGTCAAGGAGTGGAATACGGGTAAGACGCTCATCAACGGCAACACGGTCATCACCCCCAAACTCTTTGCGGGCACGAAAAACAGCGACGGCACCGTCTCCGGGATAGCCATAGGCTCGTTTACACTCAATACGAAGACCTCCTCGGGAACGATCGCCGCAGAGGCGGTAAACGGCATCTATGGATTTAGGGATGGCTACAAAACCTTCTATGTAGATAACGGCGGTAACGCCCAGTTGGGTTATGGCGACCAGTATGTCAGGTATAACGCCACGACAGGCAAGGTCGAGTTCGGCAGCGGAGTGAGTCTGAACTGGGTCGGTGCGACCTACATCGACAAGGACGGCGTCTTTACCGGAACACTCTCGGCCGATACGATTAAGACGATTTCCATCAGTGCTTCCCAGATCACATCGGGGATTATCGCTGCGGCACGCATCGACACGGCGGCGTTGAAAGCCTCCTTGATTACCGCCGGAAACATCGAAGCTCTGACCTTGAACGTTACAAAAGGGAAAATCGGCGGCTGGACGGTGGATGCCGACTCCCTTTACCGGGGTACGAAGAACAACACTGTGGGGAGCTGCACCTCTGCCGCAGGTAGCATTACGCTCGGCTCGAACGGTATCCGGGGCTATAAATGGCGGCTGGATGCCTCGGGAGCCGGAGCGGTCGCGGGCGGCAACATCGCGTGGGACGCTTCGGGCAACGTCACGTTCGCCTCGACGGTCAGTGCCTTGTGGACGGCACCTATCGGCTCCCTCACCACGGCTTTGGGCGGCAGCGGCTATCCCAAGCTGACGAAGATCACGGCCGACGGAATCTATACCGGCAGTATCACCGCCTCGCAGATTACCGCAGGAACCATCTCCGCCGACCGCATAGCGGCAGGCAGTATAGCGGCCTCGAAGCTCGATGCCGCCAGCATCAGGTCCTCCATCATCAACACGGACTATATCAACGGCCTGAGCTGTACCTTCACCAAAGGAAAAATCGGCGGCTGGATGATCGGGGCTTCGGCCCTCACTGCCACGCATATCTCGATAGACAGCGGCAACAGACGCATCGCGGTGTACGGGGCCAATTCGGGTGTCGCTAGCGGGCAGCGGGTGCAGCTCTACTACAACAGCGACACGGACTTCGGGCTCTATACCACGGACAGTGCAGGGTACTGCGTGGCACAGCTGGGTTCGAGCAACAGCATAGCCGGCTGGACGATCGACACGACTTCCATTCGCAAGGGCAACGTGTCGCTGGGCAGCGACGGCTCGATCATCAACTCCACGAAATGGAAACTGAACAACGACGGTTCGGGGCAGATCGCCTCGGGCAACATTGCATGGGACACTGCCGGGAACGTTACGTTCGGGGCTTCCGTATCGCTGCAATGGAAGAACGACATCGAAGCGGCCAAGGTTACGAACTTCGGCTATCGATATTACAAGAAACTCATCATCAACGGCGACGAAGCGACCTATTATCCAGTCGTTTTCAAAGGTGGCGACCAGAACATCAAACGTACCATTCTCGTCCGTCGGGGATATGCCGAGCAGGCTCCGGTCTCGTGGAACACATCCACGCACAAAGGAGGTCTGATCGTACTTATCAAAACCAACTTCGGCGGTTGGGGTGGCATTGCCTATTCATGGGATATCTATGACCTTTCCGAGACCTACTGCCGGATGTTCGCCGGGGCGCAGCTGTGCGGCAACTACTGCATGTTCGCCGTCTTCCTGCGTGGCGGCGGCGATACGGGTGCCGTGTACCACCTCTACTCCGACCAGCCGATAGAGAGCAGCAGTTATAGTCCTTCGCCGATTCCGGCAGCTCCGCAAATCCTATGCCCCCGCGCCGCGCACCCTCACGGCTGCCGTCGAGGAGGAGATCCGCCGCCATCGGTTCATTGCTCTGGCGCAAAGCACGGACAGCACGCTTGCGGCGCACCCGCTGACCTATATCGGCTCGACAGGGATTTACACGGGCACCCTTACCGCGGCGCAGGTCAACGCCGTGGCGATCGATGCCGGCAGTATCAAGACGGGAACACTTTCGGCAGACCGTATCGCCGCGGGCAGCATCAGCGCCTCGAAACTCGATGCCGTGGGTATCAAGTCGTCCATTATCAATACCGATTACATCAACGGTCTCAGCTGCACGTTCACGAAGGGCAAGATCGGCGGTTTCTCCATCGGCAGTGACAACATGACCATAGGGAACGTCGGAGCTGTGGGTGCCATCCCGTTGCAAATCCGTTCCGCCTCCACGGGCAGCGGTTACTGGTACACGGGAGCCTACAAGCCGCTGGGTATATGCCTTACGTGGTATCAGAGCAGCAATGCAGGGCATATCGTCCTCGGGCAGGTGGCGGCATCCGGCAACAGTGTCAAGACCGGATTCATAGGTCTTCAGATGATGTCATGGGACAATCTGGAATACTTCTGCCTCTCGGTGAACTATACCAAAAGCGGCAGCAAGGAGGTATACAACCGTATCGCGGGGTGGGCCTTCGACCACAACCATATCTGGAAAAACAACATCTCGCTGGGCAGCGACGGATCTATCGCCAACTCCACGAAATGGAGTCTGAACAACGACGGGTCTGGGCACATAGCCTCGGGTAATATCTCATGGAATGCCGCCGGCACGGTTACCTTTGCCGCATCCGTATCCGCCCAGTGGACTACGGGCATCACGACGGCGCAGGAACTCGCTTCGGCCATGGCGTTCGGGAAGATGCTCTACCGCGACCCGACTTTCTGGAACGGAAACAACGGTGTCGTGGTTTACAACAACTCCCAGAACGGTATGGTGACCGTTACCCGGCAGCAGGATGCCACGGCACCCAATGACAGCAAGTATGTCCTGAAAATCCAGACCAGCGGCAGTGCCAGCCCTCGCAACGGAGGCTTCTATTTCGGGGCGAAATGCGGTTACCGCAAGGTGCTCGTCGCCCGCATTATCGCCAAGATCCCCGCCGGCAGAAATCTCTGTTGGGCGACGAACAGCGTCGGCACGGGAGGTTCGCACCGGTGGCTTACGTCGAACGCCGGCACGGGCGACTGGAAAGAATACGTCTACAAGGTCGTGTGCGGCACCGCCGATTTTTCCAGCACCCATTTCTTCTACGTGGACGGCACGCAGGGGACTTCCGATACGCCTGTCATCTGGTATGTGGCCTATGCCACGGTCTTCGACCTTACCTCCACGGAGAAATACACGACCACCATCGATGCCAACGGCATTTACACGGGAACCGTACGCGCCAACCAGATTATCGTGGATTCCGCCCTGACTGTCGGAGGGAGCAGCTATAACGGCAGCATCTCCGTCAAGGATGCGAACAATAGCGTAAAGGTCACGCTGGACAGGAACGGTATCACGGCCGTGAGACCGTTCCTGTCGCTTCGGCTCCGGCCTCGGGGCACCGCATCGTTATGGGGGCTTCAGGATATATTTACCACGACAACCCTTCCACCGGAGTAAACTATTGGGCGCTGAACACGGACGGTTCCGCCACGTTCGGGTGCGGGAAAATCTCCTTTGCCAATGACGGATCGGGTTATCTGGCCAACCAGAATATCAAATGGGACGCCTCGGGAAATGTCACGATGACGGGCACCATCAACGCCAATGCCGGCACCATCGGGGGATTCGTCATCGGTCAGGGGCGCATCGGCTCGACGGCGACAGGAACCGGCTCAGGCGGCGGCCTTGCCATCTACGACGACCTG
>OGLY01000858.1_pt1 | contig 10195 bp, 9 predicted proteins | sample 1573091 | NCBI WGS metagenome assembly OGLY01 (sample SAMEA2581916, study PRJEB24529) | metagenome | biome: Human gut stool | place: China | collected 2011
TTGCCGGGCTCGTTCCGTCGGCGGGGCTTTCAGCCAGACCTGCTCATGCCGCAGGAGGCACTCTTCGCCAGAGGGGCGCATTCCATGCAGGCTGCTATGCGCAGGGCACTCTTACGCAGAGGGCGTTCCGGCAATACTGCTTTTTCTAAAACTGAAAGCAATGTTGCCGGAAATCTATGCCGGATGTGCAGAAAGGGGGAATCCAGACATGGCGATTTTTCATTACACAATCAAAATAGTCGGACGAAGTAAAGGGAAATCTGTTATCTCCGCTTCCGCATATCTCAATGGGGATGTGATGAAAAACGAGGAAACCGGGCGAATCAGTTATTACACTTCTAAAAAAGAAGTGGTCTACACCAGTCTGATGATGTGCGAAAACGCACCTCCTGAATGGCAGATAGTACCAGAAGAAAATATAAAACGCTTTCAAAAATCTGTCCGATACAAAAGGTCAGAAGATAAAGAAGCTGCTTTAGAAAAATTTAAAATCACATTTCAGAAACAACGGTTATGGAATGAGGTATTGAAGATTGAAAAAAGTGCAGATGCCCAACTTGGCAGGTCATTTGAATTTGCCCTCCCCAAAGAATGGAGCAGACAGGAACAGATTCAATATACAGCCGACTATATCAAAAAAACATTTGTGGATAAGGGAATGTGTGCTGATTGGAGTATCCACGACAAAGGGGATGGCAATCCTCATGTCCATCTGCTTCTGACAATGCGCCCTTTTAACCCGGATCATTCTTGGGGGAAGAAAGAAGTCAAAGATTGGGATTTTGTCAGAGATAAAAGCGGAAATATCGTGATTGATGAATCCCATCCGAACTGGTGGCAGGATAAGAAAAACCCTGACCGTCATGGAATCCGTATCCCTGTATTAGATGAAAACGGAATCCAGAAGATTGGTGCAAGAAACCGCCTGCAATGGAAACGGGTACTGACCGATGCTACGGGATGGAACAATCCAAAAAACTGTGAACTGTGGCGGAGCGAGTGGGCAAAGGTGTGTAATGAACATCTGCCTTTGCATAATCAGGTCGATCACCGTTCTTACGAAAAGCAGGGAAAACTCCAGATTCCTACCATCCATGAAGGTGCTGACGCAAGAAAGATTGAACAAAAGTTTCTTGCCGGGCAGGAAATAAAAGGTTCGTGGAAAGTAGCGGAAAATCAAATCATAAAACAACAAAACACGTTATTGCAAAAGATACTGGACACCTTTGGGAAAGTATCAGGTGCATTATCATTATGGAAGGAGCGATTAAATGACATTAGAAGAAAGCCGGGAAATTATACCCTTAATGGAGTCCATGATTGGGCAAATCGAAGAACAGCAGACCTTAATGGCAGAAATGCTTCTGGAAATGCAGAACCGGGACACCCAACTCTCTCTTATGCAGGAACAGAATCAGAAATTGCAAAAATTAAACAGCGAGTTATCCGAGCTGCTCAACATTTTGCCAAATACCGAGGAACTACTTTCCAAGATGGAAGAACAGAAAACGAAGATAGAACTTTTGGAAAACGAAAATCAGCAATGGCAGATATTGGCACAGAAGCTGAACAGCGAAAACAGTTTATTACTGAAACAGAACACCGAATTGCTGAACTGGAACAGCAGGTAGAGAAAGGACGTGATATAGATGAACGAATCCAGAGAATTAAAGAACGCCGAACAGTTGGAAGAACTTCTGCTCTTGACCGAGGAGATACAAGAAGAGTTGGAACAGAAAGACCAGCTTATCGTGGAACTGAAGACGCAGCTCAACGAATCTCTGACCTTGAACGAGAAATTAAACAAAGAGAACAGAGCCGGGAATATTCAAGCATTAAAGAACGACTTGAAGCTGGCAGACAGAGCATTGCGGAGCGAGAAAGAGAAGCTGCGAAGCGCAAACGTCACGATAGAGGAATGTCAAGATAAAATACGATGCTTAACACAACAACGGGATTATGCCCGGACACATCAGAAAATCGTAGAGATACCGGTAGAAAAGCCGGTACTCTATAAAAAATGCGAAGCCTGTGACCGGACAGCCTATCAGAATGCAAAAGCAAGATACGAAACACAAAAAGAGCAACTTGCAGGACAATATAAAGCAAAAACGGTAATGTTCCAAACAACCTTGTTCCTTCTTGCATGGTATTCGCTGACAACCACTCTTTTTCAGGCAGTACAGTCAGATGTGTTCCTTTCCGATTGCAAATCATTCTTCCATGATGCAGCATCATTCATACAAACTTTTATCGGTTGGACGATTGATGCCGGGCAATCTGTGGCACAAATCAGCACAAAAATTCCAAATGAGATTATAGCCGGAATCATATATTGGTTATTGATGATATTGGTTGTTGGAATATGTGTGGCAGGGACAGGGATACTGGCAATACTGATAGAAATAAAGGTTATAGAATTATATAAGAAAAACTGTTGGGATGTTATTACCCTACTGATGATACTGACAAGTGCGGCTGTCATCATTTATTTTGGAGAAGTAATTAAAAAAGCATTATCAATAAATCTGTTGTTCTTTTGGTTAATTTTACAAGGAATATATCTTACAATTCGACGCTATATAAGTCAAGATACTGATTGACTTGATACAAAATATTTGATAAAATATAAATAGAAATACAGCAGATCAAAGGAGGTAAAACTTATGAGAGCAAAGAAAGTGATTGTAGGGGTAGCTATTAGTGCAATGTTAATTTCTTCATCAATTCCAGTAATGGCATTTTCTGTTACAAACGGGAATAAGACATTTGATAAAAAGTGGGAATTGAGCACTACATCTGATGACGGAAAAGGTGTTTTGACTTATGGTTATAATACTCTTGCTATTAATGAAGATTATGCACACGCATATCATTCAACTAAAGATCATTACGCATATGTCAAGAATGGAAATGGTTCTTTTTCGGGTTCAAATGTTGGTAAAGGTAATTGGTCTAAAATTGAGGTTGCTCATAAAGGAAATAGTATTACCTACGGTAATAGCTACTAAACAAAGGTTCGGGATAATGGCTGAGTGGTTGGAATTCCAACCACTCTTTTTTGTGGAGTGTATATAAATGAAGAAAAAAATAAAATATATAGGAATTGTTTTGGTTATTTTGTTCTGTTGCTATAATTTATTTTGGTACTTCGGGAGTTATAAACCATATAACGAATTTCAGAAAGACTTCCCTGAAATAGAAGAATCTGGAGTAAAAATTTACACAGATAAAGATGGATTCCAGTATAGTGTGTCTGTCCCTGATTATTTGCTTTGGAATGGAAATCTTGCGATAGCTGAGTCAGATGTTCGATATGCACTAATTATTTGGATAAAACCATTTCACCAAGGAATAAGTCAAGGCGTGCTATTTAATGACTATAAGGATTTGAATACTCAAATTATGTTGTCAAGTAGCAAAAAAGCTGAAGATCAAGAAGATCAATGGATTGTTGATGAAAATAGCACAATATTGACTACGATATTTGAAAAAGCAAATAAAGTATGGAATCTGGGGTTGAAATAAATGAAAGCAATTAAAAACTTATGTTTGTTTTGTTTCCTGATTTTTGGAATACTTATGCAATCTGAAATATTTCAAGATCAGCTTTGGAACTTTTCTACAGCATATTTTACGTCATCACGCTATGAAGTTGCTAGTGAAGATATGTCGCAGTTTCTGAAAGATGTATCAGAAACTGCAACGGAGAATGATGTACATATTTTTTCTCAGTACAATGAAATCAATAATAAATACCTTTCAACACTTCATATTTATGGCGATGATAAAGTAATCAGACAAACATTAAAAAATACTGCAAACATAGAAGAATCAGAATATACCGCTTTAGTTTCCGGAATTACGAAAGTAAAATTTCATAATCTCTCAGAATTGCAAAGTACCTCTGTGGGTTATGAAAACTTTATCTCATACATAGGAAATGAGGACAATATTATCTCTGCATATCAGAAATTATCAGAAAAATATAGCTTAACTTATCCAGAATATTGGAATTCTACGGAAAAGGACATGATTTTTATTATATGGGGTATGATTATTGCATTGATGATTGTTCTAAATGTAATTGAAGTGGTTAGGCGAAAAAAAGAGGTTGTTGTACGAGTTTCCTTAGGAGAAAGTGCTGGTTTCATAGCATTTAAGGCTGCTTTATTCGATGTAACTTTTGACATTGCATTATTTATTGTTGCAAAAATATTGCTGTCAAATTATATATCGGGAGCATATGAGAATAGACTCGTCACAATTTTATATTCCATTGGAATTATTCTTTCCACTATTCCATATTGTTCTTTTTGCTTTTTTGATATTAGAAAGGCATTCGCAAATGCAACACACAAAAGAGGAGTGGATTTTTTAATTTATTCGTTAAAATTTATAGCAGGGGTAGCCGCTGTTTTTACAATTACCACTAATATTAGTAGTATTCATAATAACCTATTTACAAATGAACATTTGTTAGAAGAATATTATGATGCAAATTATTTTACCGTAAAGACTACTGATTTTAATGCTGAAAAAGAAGAAGCTTTTTGGAATAAACTATACAAGAATGAATATAACACATTAAAGCCTGTAATATGCTTGAATATTTTAAATGATAAAAATGATGTGATATATGTAAATAATCATGCAAAAGATATGTTACAAGGTTTTACGAAGCAGATAAATGCAGTAGAGAATGAATCTTCTGATTTGATTATTTTCATTCCAAAGAATAGATATTTTGCTAAAAACAAGCAATTAGCCTATGACTCCTTGAGCCATGTTTTAAATCATGATAATTTACAACAATTAAATATTCAGTACATAGAGTATAGCGAAACAGAATACTTTTCCTATTTAGATACAAGTAGAATAAATGGTATCGAAAAAAGCAAAAATCCGATAATTATTTATCAGGCAAACAAAGATTTAGCAGTCAATGGTGGGTATCTTGAAAGCTATAAAGCAGGAGCAGTTTTATTTCAATGTGATGAAAAACAGCTAAGAAATATCAGCAAAAAGTATGAAGATATGCTTGGAAATTATCAGCTAGTAATTACAAACGTACATGAACAGTATTTATATAATCACACATTTTTAATAAAACTCGTGGGATTTTTAAGTTCTCTTTGTACGATTGTATTGCTTTTAAATATTATGATTATTGTTACAGTAAGTAGACTAGAGTTCCGAGAAAATGCAATGAAAATTTCCTTGATGAAAATCTTTGGATATAGTTTATTTGAACGGCACAAAACACTTCTTAAAATGATTGTAGTGGAAAATTTTGTGATATTAGTAGGTATGCTTATCTATTCTTTATTATCGGTACAGACTGAAGTAGGAATTAGCATTCTTGTTAGTTCATTTATGGCACTAATAGAATTTACAATTATTTTCTTTAATATCACAATTGTTGAAAAAACAAACATACCGAAATCATTAAAAGGAGGTTGCTTATGATAACAATTGAAAATCTATGCAAAGCATATAATGATAAAATTTTGTTCAAAAATTTTCATTTGGAAATTCCAGATAGCCGTTTTTTGGTAATTAGTGGCGAAAGTGGATGCGGAAAAAGTACTTTACTTAATATGATTGGAGGTATTGAAACTCCTGACAAAGGTTCTATTATTGTGAATGGTTTTGATGTGGCAAAAAAAGGAAAAAAGCAGAAATATTTCAAAGAAGTTGTTGGATTTTTATTTCAAAATTTTGCCCTTTTGGAAAACAAAACAGTAAAAGAAAATCTAGAAATAATAAAAAAATCAGGTAGAACGGATATTTCAATAAATGAAGCTCTTGAAAAAGTTGGTTTACAGAAAGTAATTAACAAAAAAGTCTATCAATTATCTGGTGGCGAACAGCAGAGAGTTGCGTTAGCTCGTTTAATGCTAAAGAAATGTTCGATTGTATTAGCAGACGAACCAACTGGTTCCTTAGACAAAAAAAATAGTGAGATTGTTATGAATATATTGCATGAGTTAAGTGAACAGGGAAAAACAGTTATTGTTGTAACTCATAGTGAAGAAATTGTAGCACAAGAAAAGCATGTTCTATATTTATAATTACCCATAATAGAAGAATATGTTCTTTCGGGAGACACCTCCTCTAAGAACATATTCTTTTGGTTAAAATTGATTATAAAGATACTTTTATTTCAGTATATTCGCTATATTGATGGGATATATATTTGCATATTATTTATATGGATAAGGATTATAACTCTAGTGAGTCTTCTGCATCTACCCACATCTGTAAATTACCCTCAAGATATAATCTTGCATATTCCAAAGGCTCATCCACAGCCAATGAAGTAAGCGCACATTCTGATCCGTATGTGGTTTTTAGATTTTTTTCAGCTTTCCAGCAATCAATGCGAAGCATATATCCGGCACTTGTGTAAACATCAATACTATCGTGATTTATGTTGTATTCTGCATAAATTGTTCTCATCGTATCTTATCTCCATTTTCTTTTAATAATCAGTTATAGAGTTAAATATCGAAAACATTTCAATCAGTTCACCATGTCGTTATTGTTATACTGTGTTATGAAATTTTCTTTCCCTTATTTTTTCCCATATTAAGGTTCATGAAAACCAATGTGAGAATATAACACAAGGGAAAGAGTAAGGGAAAGCTCACTTGCTACAAACTTAGTATTTTCAAGGGTTTGCGAAGAATTTGATAATTAAATATAACAGTTATTAAATTTCCTAAAATATGTGAAATATCAACTGTAATTTGACTATCAACTGATAAACATTTCTTCATATGGCTACACCTCGTTCTTTGTTATTTCTTTTCATCAAGCAAAATAACACCTTGCGCCGGATTTTTATCAATTGCACCAACTATCTCATGTGGAACATATGGCTCTTCAAGATATGCAAGGTCTTCGGCAGTTAATTTAATGTCAAATGCTCCGGCTGAATCATCCAGATACTGCGTTTTGGTTGCCCCAATAATAGGCGATAGAATTCCCTTTGCCCACTGCCATGCAATGGCTATCTGGGACATTTTGCAGTTATACTTTTCGGCAAGCTCCGCTACACGTTTAACTATCTGCATGTCTTCCGCTTCAGTCTTATCATATTTTCCCATGGCAACCCTATCCGTGGTTCCACGAAGAGACTCTGATTTCCACTGTGGTCTTGCCAGATGTCCGGCTGCAAGAGGACTATACGGCATTAACGAAACTTTCATTTGCTTACAAATTGGTAGCAATTCTCTCTCATCCTCTCTGTAAAGCAAATTATAATGATTCTCCATCGCAGAAAATGGTGTCCATCCATTGTCTCTTGCGGCTAACTGCATATTATAAAACTGATATCCATACATGGCAGATGCACCAAGTGCCCTGACCTTTCCTGCTTTTACCAGATCGTGCAGTGCCTCCATAGTTTCTTCAATTGGTGTATCATAGTCAAATCTATGGATGATATATAAATCAAGATAGTCGGTTCCAAGACGTGACAGAGTTCCATCTATTTCCCTCATGATTGCCTGTCTTGATAAACGACCTTCATTAAAATATACCTTGGATGCAATCACAACCTGATTTCTCGCTACATTTTTCTTCAATGCTTTACCTAAATATTCCTCACTTGTTCCTGCTGAATATCCATTTGCTGTATCAAAAAAGTTATATCCCAAATCTAGTGCATGCTTGATAACATTCTCACTTTCAGCTTCATCCAACGTCCAGTCATGCATGGTTCCAGCTTTCCCAAAACTCATGCAGCCCACACATAATTTTGACACTTCTATATCTGTATTTCCGAGTTTACCGTATCCCATGGTGCTCTCCTTATCTTAATCCAGCGTACTCTTTCTCCGATACCGCCTCACACCACTCATTGGAACAATCCACTCCCGGCACCTCAATTGCCAGATGGGAAAACCATTCATCCGGTGCTGCGCCATGCCAGTGTTTTACATCTACCGGAATGTTAATACAGTCACCCGGTTTCATTTCTACCGCATCCCTGCCTTCTTCCTGATAAAACCCTCGGCCGGCTACACATACTAAGATCTGCCCGCCACCGCTTTTTGCATGATGAATATGCCAATTATTCCTGCATCCGGGTTCAAATGTCACGTTGAAAATGCCAACCTGTTCTGTGGTTATCGGTGCAAGGTAGCTTTGTCCAACAAAATATTTTGCAAATGCATCATTTGGCTCTCCAATCGGAAATACCATCGATTTCGCATGTGCTCTCATACCTTCATCTTCATATGGAAGATCTCCTTCCTTCGGCTGCCATACTTCCTTTGCCAGATTAAAAACTGCCCAGCCCTTTGGCCAGCCCGTATAGAATGCCACATGAGTAATAATCGCTGCGATTTCCTTTTGTGTTACACCATGTTCTTTTGCATTCTGTAAATGATATATTAAAGATGAATCCGTTATCCCGGAAGACATCAACGCCACCACTGTTATAATGCTTCTGGTCTTAAGATCGATATCCTGGTTATTCCAGTTCTCACCAAAAAGAATATCATCATTAAAATGCGCAAATTCCAGCGAAAACTCTTTCAAAGCATTCCTTCCTGCTGTTTGTGTAATTCTTTTCATTTCATCCACCTTCCTTACGAAATACTTTTTATCCACTCTGCAATTTCCTGCTTTGTAGCCTTATTAAGTACTTTACCTTCTACTATCTCTGCATCAGGTGCAGATGGCTTAAGCTCACTTACCGTATTTCCAAATCCACTTCCACCGGAGGTTGCAAACAATACAATCTTTTTGCCGGAGAAATCATATTTCTCCAAAAATGTATTAATAATTGTTGGTGCTATATACCACCAGATTGGAAAGCCTAATATAATCTCATCGTACTTTTCAACCTGAGCATCTGGATTAGATATTTCCGGTCTGAACTTTTTGTCACTCATCTCCACACTGCTTCTGGATTTTTTATCCATCCAATTTAAATCTGCCTTTGAATATGGTTGTTTTGGCATGATTTCATATAAATCAGCTTCTGCTACTTGCGCAATTATTTCTGCTATTTTCCTAGTTGTTCCACTGGCACTAAAATATGCCACTAATTTTTTACCCATAGGTATTCCTCCTAACCTCGTTCCAATAAAAAATGTGTAAAGTATGTTACATTCATACCTTACACATTTATTATATTCTCATGATTCAATTATGTCCAATGCCTATATTAAAATGATTTTTATGCTTTAAAAGCATTGATTTCTTCTATAAATTTATTCATTGCCAATGAATATGGAATATTCCTTCTCCATGCGATTACCGTACTTGCTGTTATTTCAGGATACAACCTTCTCTGAATAAGCAAATCCTCTCTCCAATATTTTGTAGCACCTTCAATCGAAACTGGATATCCCAGTCCATGAATCGCCATAACCCCCGCATTTGTTCCAAGATTACTGATAAAAGATACATGGAGTTTATTGAAATCCTTACCAAACCAATTTGCGAACTCGCTCTGCACATTCTGTCTCCGTGGAAGAATGAGTGGTTTATCCAGAAGATCCTCTTTTGTAATATATTCTTTGTCCGCCAATGCATCATCTGGCTTCATACCAACAACCCAATGGTCACTTTCCATGATTCTGATATAATCGAGTCCTTCTGTATTGATCGGTTCCAGAAATAATCCAATGTCCACCAAACCCTGATTCATCATTTCATATACTGAATCTGCCGTTGCCGTGTGTAACACAATCTGCGCCATTGGGTATTTTTTCTTATATACCTTACAAATTTCCGCTAAAGTTTCAACAGCAGCAAACTCACCACACCCAATTGTAATAGTACCTTCTATTAGTTCTTCTTTCACCTTTAATTCATCCAGGATTTTTTCTTCCAGATCAATGATTTCCAAGGCTCTTCGTTTTAATAATATCCCCGCCTCTGTAAGTGTAATACTGCGACTCTCCCTTATAAAAAGAGCTGTGCCAAGTTCCTCCTCAAATGCAGCAAGCTGTCTTGATAGTGTTGGCTGTGTAATATTCAATTGTTCTGCGGCTTTCGTAAAGTTCTGTTCTTTTGCCACGGTCAAAAAATATCGAAGTATTCTAATATCCATATTTATATACACCTCTTTTATGAGAAAGAATAATATTTTCAGTAGAATAGGATTGATTATCATCCCTCCAAATTCCGATTGAACAAAATCGCTGCGCGATGGCCTGCCAAGGCTGTGGCGCAG
>OGLY01000859.1_pt1 | contig 10193 bp, 9 predicted proteins | sample 1573091 | NCBI WGS metagenome assembly OGLY01 (sample SAMEA2581916, study PRJEB24529) | metagenome | biome: Human gut stool | place: China | collected 2011
TATAAAATTTTCAAAGTTCTTTCATTTTAGCCTTGACTTTTTATTTGCAGGCTGTATTAGCTGTATGATGTGTACTATCATTCTTCATACAGTTAATATAGCACGGGAGGTCTTCTATTACAATGAAGATAATCCTAGGATATTATTAAGAAATCTTTAATATGCCATTCTTTTCAAAGGCAGCATCGTTTCTGCTATCCGAGATAAGCCTTCAGAAGTTCAAACGTATTCTTTACTCCATCCACATGGCTTCTCTCATAACCGTGTGATGCATATACACCCGAACCGATCAGTCCGTGGCGCACATCATATCCGGCGGTCAGCGCAACATCTGCATCTGAACCATAGTATGGATAGACATCCACTGCAAAATCAATATTGTTCTCTTTTGCCGCTTTCACAAGACCATTTACCACATCATAGTGATATGGTCCGTGGCTGTCCTTTGCACAGATAGATACCTGTGTCTCATCACAGGCAAGTCCGTCACCGACACATCCCATGTCCACAGAGATCACTTCTGTCACGCCTTCCGGGACAGAGGCAGCGCCACCGTGTCCTACTTCCTCAAATACAGTGATGTGCTGATAGATCATACGATCCGGTGTCACATTTTCCTCTTTTAAATATTTTGCATAGCCTAATAAAATTCCAACACTTAATTTGTCATCTAAGAACCGGCTCTTAATGTAACCGGATGCTGTCACCGTAGTTCTCGGATCAAAGCAGACAAAATCACCTGTCATAATGCCGAGCTTCTCCACATCCTCTTTTGATTTTACTTTTTCATCCAGAACAACTTCCACGGAATCATAGCTTCTCTTCGTATCGTTATATTCTCCGTTTACATGAATGGAAGCGTTGATCAGCTGTAATGTTCCGTCATATTTTCCGTTAAATCTGGTGACAACTTTACAGTTTTCTCCCTCTGCATTGTTTGCATTCATACCGCCGACCGCTGTGACACGGAGTCTTCCGTTGGCTTTGATCTCTGCCACCATGGCACCTAACGTATCAATATGTGCCTCTAAAAGAACGGCGTTCTCTTTGTCCCTGCCGCCGATCGGTACGAGCACACCGCCTTTTACCGTAAGTTTTGGCTCATATCCGAGTTTTTTGTATTCTCCCATGACATAGTCTGCCACCTCTTTTGTGTAGCCGGATGGACTGTCGATTGCGAGGATATTCTTTGTCTCTTCTACCATATAATCTACATAATTTTTACTCATATCTTTTGCTCCTTTATCTTATTTTAAACATAAAAATGCCCCGAGGTTTCCGCGCTTACCGTGGCTTGCGCGGTGGGAAAAAAGTAAGTCAGGATTGCAGCACGTGCAAATGTCCGTGATTTCTATATGTTCCGGCAGGACACCTGCATCAAGCAGTACAATTTCGTTTGCCTTCCAGAGATCGAGCTGATATTTTCCATTTTCTTTTGCAAGAATGATTTCACGCTCATGCCCTGCAAATGTCTGCTCAAACTCCATCGCAACATCCCCGCTCACCTCGTAGCAATCCTGACAGATGGAAGGTCCGATCGCACAGCGCAGTTCCTCCGGTCTGCTTCCGTATTCCCTCCGCATCGCCTCGATAGTCGCTTTTCCCATGCGGTTTACTGTTCCACGCCAGCCGGAATGGCTTAACCCGATGGCGCGGTGCACCGGATCGACAAAATACAATGGAACACAGTCCGCATAGAACGTTGATAACACTATGCCTGGCACATCTGTGATCAATCCATCTATATCATGAAATTCCCGTTCTCTCGTAAGTCCATTTCCGGCATCCTCCGCCGTCACTTTTCTTACATTTGTCGTATGTGTCTGATCCGTAAAAACAAATTTATCATAATCCACATCAAGCGCTGATGCAAGTCTTCTGTAATTTTCCCGGACTGCCTCCTCTTCATCTCCTCTTGTAAAACTCAGATTCATGGTGGAAAAAATACCCTCACGCACGCCGCCAAGTCTTGTGGTAAAACCTTCTTTTACGATTCCTGTTTTCTCCAATAACGGAAAATGTAAAAGCGGCACTTCCACGCCAGCCCCAGGATGATGTATCACCTCTGCCGGCACTCCTGTATTGTTTTTCCGCTTCCAGCTTTTATGTTCCATATCGCTTACAACTCTCCTGATTTTGTCCTGCGAAAAAGAAGCCATATAAAAATGCATTCTTTCACCCTCTCAGAACCCCTGATAGTCAAATGCATTCTGAATGACTTTTATCTGCTCTCCCAAAACTGCCGCCACATCAAACCTGCAAGGTGTATATGTTCCATAACCATGTGTCAGGCAATAATACGAAGCTACTTTGGAAATCGTTCTCTGCTTTGCAGAAGTCACCGCTTCAAATGGATTTCCCGCTGCGTTGTCCGCACGGTATTTCACTTCCACAAACACAAGATATCCGCCCTGTCTTGCCACGATATCGATTTCTCCCATGCGGCATCTGTAATTATATTCTAAAATCTCATACCCCTGCTGTTCCAAATATGCACCTGCCAGTTTTTCATAGGCAGTTCCCACACTTCTCTTATTGATAAAACCCTCTTTTCTACAGCAGCATCCTTCTTTTGTGCCTGCTGTCCCTCATTCTATTCACTTCCTGCAGCACACTATTTGATTATGCCATTCATCTGCTGCAATTTCACTTCATTTATGATAACATATCTGCCTGCTGCAATTTTGCCTTCATCTTATCCATATCATCCACAAACACAAGGATCTCAGCGACTACTTCATAAAGTTCCGGTGGAATCGCATCCCCGATCTCTAATTTCGACAGCGTCTCCGCCAGCTTATTATCTTTATAGAAAGGGACATCATTTTCTTTTGCCTTTGCGATGATCTTTTCTGCCACTTCGCCCCTGCCACTGGCAAGGATCTTCGGTGCTTTATCTCCCGGCTCATATGCTACTGCTACCGCTGTTTTTACCTTTTTCTTTTCATTATCCCATGCCATATCCGCTCACCACCTCTGTTTTGTATCTGATATACTAGGCTCTCACATCAAACGAATACCGATGCAGTGTTCCCGTCTGTGGCATATCTTTCCGCAGGAAATCATCCCCAAAGCTGACCTTCTTTTCTTCCTTTGTCATCGTTATGGTACACTGATAACCTTTGTCTTTCAGCTTTTGTTCCAGAATGGGCAGATACTTTTCCACAAGATCATAGGACGCATCGTCAGCCATATAAAAATTTGTTTTGACATTCCGATGCTGCATTTTCACTGAGACATCGGTAGAGCCAAGGTGTTCCAGATCCAGATGTAAAAAAGCACTCAGCTCCGCATCCGGATCTCTCAGATTCTTTTTATTCGTGTATACATAAAGTTCTCCGTTTGCATTCTGACCGGACATCTTCAATGGCACCTGTACATATGTATATGCCTGATTGAGCTGATTCATAAATTCAATATTACCGCGCACCTCTGCCGCAGTTTCCGGAAATCTGGTTTTCGTAACGCCTGCCTCTTTCAGCGCATCTTCCACCTGTCTCATCTGCTGCTCTAATTTTTCGTAAAGCTGGCTGATCTTTTTCTCCTGTTTCAACGCTTCCGGCTGTATCAGCCACTGCTGTTCCATCACATTCCGAAGCAGACTTTTATATGCATCACTTCCGAATAATTTTTGGATACTCTGCGATGCCATTCCATTGTTTTCAGATAAAAGCTGTGATACTGTGCGCAGAAAATCAGAGACGGTCAGATTTTTGTCCAATGCCGTTTTGCCGTCCGCAGCTTTCCATGCAGCGTCCTCTGTCATCAGATTCTGTGCTACGCTTTCATCCTCCAACGTGTCGATAAAAATATCCTGCTCCAGCGCTTCCGGGAAAAGTTTTGTACTTTCTACCAGTGAAGGAATATTCTGCAATAACCTTCCGAGACTTGAAAACTGCTGATCTGATAAAACCTCACCAATTGCCTGACCACCTGTTCCTTCCTGTATGGCTTGTCCTGCTGTTGTGGTCTGCTCTCCGTTTACAGTCTGTTCCTCTGCGCCTAGCCGTCCGTCAGTCAAAATCTGTCCTTCCGACGTCGTCTGTCCTTCTGCCGTTATCTGTCCGCCGGTCACAATCTGCCCTTCTGCCGTTGTCTGTCCACCGGTTTCTATCTGCTCCTCTGTATTGACCGGTGCTCCGGTTGCAGTCTGCTCTGGAAGAAGGATTGAGAGAATCTTATGATTCATCTGTACCGCCTGATCCGGTGTCAAATCGCTTGAGCCCGCAAGATCAGCCAGTTCGTTCATCGCCTGATCCATCTCCTGTAAAATGGCATGCTCATCTGTCATGTAATTTTCAAACTGCGCTGCCATCTCCGGCGAAACCGGGATTCCAAGCTTTGTCATATTTACAACCGTAGTAATATCTACACCGGGATTCATATTCGCGATCCTTGCCATATTTAAAAGGCTTTGCTTATCAATTGGCATCTGTTCTTTCATCATAGCATCGACCATTGCAAGATTCCGCTCTGTCACAGGTACGGTTCCTTCCGTCAGCGCATTGGTAAGAATTGGATTTCCTCCACTGCCAGCGCCTGTGTACGGTTTGATTTCAATGGTCGCACCGTCATTGCTTTTTACCTGAAAAAACATCGGCGTTCCCTGCGAAAGCGGCACTTTTCCAGACAATCTTGCTATGATCGTCTGTCCATCGCTAAGTGCCAGAGTCACTTTTCCGTTCTTCACAGAACTGACGGTTCCCTCAAAAACACTTCCGGAAGACAATTCTTCCAGTGTAGATACTACTTTCTGCATACCGGAAGCTGCCTTCAACTCTTCTGTTCCGCTTGAAATATTTCTGTTGTATTGTCCTAACATATCGGATATGTGCATGGTTTCGCCTCACTTAATACAAACTTCCCCTATAGTAAAATTTTTCCTGCGATCAGAAGCAATTTCTAATACGGTAGTCCATATCCCTTAAACAAAATTTTTGATAAAGCTGGCACGATGTATCGGAGATGGTCCAACTTCCTGCAATGCCTTGATATGTTCCGCCGAACCATAGCCTTTATTGGATGCGAATCCATACTGTGGCAGAATCTTGTCATACTCTACCATCAGGCGGTCCCTTGTAACCTTCGCAACAATGCTCGCTGCCCCAATGGAAATACTTTTTGCATCTCCTTTGATAATTGGCACCTGTCTGATGGAAACTCCGGGAATCGTGACCGCATCATTTAATAATATATCGGGTTTTACACTTAATTTGCTTATAGCCTCACGCATTGCCTCATAAGTTGCCTGCAAAATATTGATTTCATCAATCCTCTGTGAGCTTGCCATTCCAATACCTACCGCAACTGCTTTTTCCATGATCACATCATACAATTCTTCCCGCTTTGCAGCAGAAAGCTTCTTAGAATCGTTGATATACAAAATATCGCAGTCTTTTGGCAAAATAACTGCGCCAGCTACCACCGGACCGGCAAGCGGTCCTCTTCCGACTTCGTCAATACCGCAGATATAGCCATAATCTGCATATTCCCGCTCATATTTTTTCAGATTTTCAATGCGCAGCTTCTCTGCCTCTAATTTTTCAAACCGTTTCTTTGCCTGCTCTACGATTTTCACAACACCGGAACGCTCGTCTTTTTCATATGTTTCTATAAAAGAAGGCAGTTTCTCATCGTCCACTGCCTTAAGTTCTTCTTTGATCTCACCGATTTTTTTCTCTGCCATTCTGTCCACTTATCCTTTGTCAACTTTTGACGCTTTCTGTATAAAATAGGTTCATCACCGGCTTTATTCAGCCTGCACCTGTGGCCACTCCAAAGTAATCTTTCCAAGCTTTCCGCCTCGGAATTCATCAATCAGAAGTGCTGCCGCTTTGCTGTAATCCAATTCGTTTCCTTTGGAAATGCATTTGCGGTTCTCTGCAATCTGCTCTAAAATCTTCACCGGAGTTTGTGTCTCATCTACACCATAGCGGTCTGTTAAAATTCCGGCATAATCTCTTGTCAGAACTTTGATCAGCTCCAGTGACAATTCATCAATATTCAAAATTTCATCTTTGATTGCCCCGATCAGTGCAAGACGCAGTCCAACCATCTGATCTTCAAATTTCGGCCACAAAATTCCCGGTGTATCCAGTAATTCCAGATTTTTGTTCAGTCTGATCCACTGTTTTCCTTTTGTCACACCCGGTTTATTTCCAGTTTTGGCACATGCCTTTCCCGCATAGGAATTGATAAACGTCGATTTTCCAACATTTGGAATTCCGACTACCATCGCACGGACAGGACGATTTAAGATTCCTCTTCTTCTGTCACGCTCAATCTTTTCCTTACAGGCTTCCATTACTACATTTGTAACTGTTTTCATGCCTGTCTTGGTTCTCGCATCCAGACCGACAACATAGTAGCCCATCTTTTTAAAATAGGCTGCCCATTCTTTGTTCTGATTCTCATCAGACAAATCTGATTTGTTCATGATGATCAGTCGCGCTTTATTTTTTCCCAACTCATCAATATCCGGGTTCCGACTGCTTAACGGGATTCTCGCATCCACAAGCTCGATCACCAGATCAATTAATTTTATGTCTTCCTGCATCTGACGTTTTGCTTTCGTCATATGTCCCGGATACCACTGAAACTGCATACTTTTTCCTCACTTTTCTTATATAAATCCAAATTTTTTCCACGGAGATACACGGAACCATGCTTTTCCAATAATGTAATCTTTTTTCACATTTCCAATATTGGCATAGCGGCTATCCTCACTGTTATTGCGGTTATCTCCAAGGACAAAATATTCATCATCCTCAAGTTTTAGTTCCTCCGATGCAAGCCCTGCCTCCTCGATGGCAGACACATCTACTTTCTCATCAAAAAGTTCCCCATTCACATAAACAGCACCATTTTGAATCAATACCGTGTCTCCCGGCACTGCAATCACGCGCTTTACATAGTAATGTGATTTTTCATTCCCGTTTGGAAGAAACACAATAATGTCATTCGGCTTTGGATCGGACACCTTATAAATGAACCGATTTACCAGAATTTCGTCTCCACTTTCCAATGTTTCTGACATGGACTGCCCCACCACGCTGGTTCGCAATCCGATAAAATATACAAATGTAAAAGCAATGACCAGAGTAATCAAAATCTCAACTGTCCAGCTTAAGATTTCCTTTACAATGGTCATGTTTACTTTTTTCTTTCTTCTTCCGAAATTTAGTCCACTCCGTCTTCTTCTCACTTTTGCTTTCCTCTGCTCTATCGTCTGTATACAAATACACGTTATAGATTACCACAAAGCACGTTTGTGTGCAATTCGAGAATCGGATTTTCCAGATTTTATAAATATATTATTCCGCCCCTTTACCGGTAAAGCGCCGTCTCAACAAGTACCCCGATCACCAGATAACGATGATTTCGCTCACCGCTTACACAGGTGGAAAGTGTGATAAGTCTGTCATCCTCTCCGATTTCCATATCCTCCCGGACGTGTAATTTATTGTCAGAAACTTTTTCTCTGACATCCGCCAAAAACTGATCTCTGTCGTCCTTACTGCTGATCACATACTCTGACGGAATGTACACATCTGTAAACTTCGCCGCCTCGTAGATTTCATAAGTCAGACGTTCATTTTCCGTATACACATAAATATACGGATGCCCGTCAAAAAACGTTTCATCCTCAAAGCTGTGAATACTTCCAAACATGGAACCATTTTTCATGTTATGTCCATATAGTACCGTATTATAATCCGAGAAATCTTTCCGGTTACATTGATTGGTGTAAATGCAGCCCGGATATCCCTTGCTGTGGTCTAAATTATAATCCAGATAATAATTGTCTGTCCCAGACTGTAACAGCGGATAGTCTACCTGCGTTCCCGGCACAACGATCCATGCGTAAATATCTTCATTCTGTTCATGCAGCTGTCCGAAATCATAGACCGGATCACAGTAGATCACTGTTTCTTCTGTGTTCTCCTCTGTCTCCGGCTCTGCGATGACCATCTCTGTTGCAGCACTTAACGTCTCTTCCTGCCGGAGTTTTTCGTACTCCAGCTCCCGCTGTTTCACACTCCAGTGATGATAGATCAGATAGCCTCCACAACACACGGCAATGGCACAGAGTATCAGCACAACTGTCCAATCGGCTGTTTTTCTCCGCCTTAATGCTCTCCGTTCTTTTTTCCTCTTTTCCCGCAATGTACTCATTTATTTCTGCTCCTCGTAAAATAAATCAATGATCGTCTGCTGTACTGCCTCGTCATCTAAATAATACTCTTCATATTGTTCTCCCATCTGGATATTCCCCTGTAAAATCTGCATATTTTCCTCATCAAAATTACAGCCTGAAAGTTCTGTCGATATATATAGCACCTCGTCCGTTGAAATATCTGTCAACATATAGTCTGACAACTGGCTCATCAGATTTACTGCCAACGCTGGGTTCTGTGCTAACGTTTTCTTAGCCTGACCGATAAATGCTTTTAAATATCTTTTCTGTCGTCCAATCCTGCTATATGCACTGCCGCTTACCGTGATATCTCTTCCCTGCACAAACTCCTGCGCCTCTTCTCCCTGCAAATGTACCATCGCACCCTTTTTGAACTTTGCATTATATAAGGTATAATCATCATCCATCTCAACCGTAACACCGCCGACTGCATCATTCACAGTTCCTATACAGCTTAAATTCATTGCGACATATCCATTGATCGGCACTTCATTTTTTAAAATATCTGCAACCTGCCCAATAACCAGTGAACAGCTTTTTTCCTGCCCATCGGCATACGCATACTGCAATGCCAGCTGCCCGGTAAACGCACCCATTTCATTTCCATTTTCATCACACGCCACAATGCTCACCATTGTATCTCTCGGTATTGCCAGAATGCGTATATTGGAATGTTCAAAATCAAGGGAAACCAGAAAGACTGCATCCGCCTGCCCGACACTTCCACCATCATCATCACGTTCCCACATTGCCTCTTCTTTGTCCACGCCAATACATAAAATATTTACGATATCTTTCCTATATTGGTATGTTTTTCCATGATAATCAATCGTATTCTGAAAAGACGCCATCTCCTCAAAGACATCCTGCTGTTCTGCCGCAATATTTGCTTCCAGATTCTTTTTTCCTTTATATCTTACCAGAAAAAATAGTAACACGAATATACCTAATATAACAATTACAACCATAATTTTCCAATACTTTTTTATCAGCTTTTTCATAATTTCACCTAAAAAAAGAAAAGCTATATGCCACTATGACATATAGCCTTACTTTTATGACTTATCAAATACGATCTTATTTTGTATAGTTCATTCTACGTCTTGCATATACAACAGCACCTGTTGCTGCGATTACAACTACAAGAATCATTGCCATATTCATTCCTGCATCAGCAGTTTTTGGTGAAGTTGCTGCTGCATTTGTATCTGCTACAGAAGCAACAAATACAGGAGAAAGGGATGTAAATTTTGCATATACAACACCGTCTGCAACATTTGTTACAGGTACATTTTCCCATACACCAGCAGAGGTAAGATGGGCAACGACTACAGTATCGCCAGCTTTAATTCCTGCAACAGAAATTGCAATTGGATTGGATAAATCTGTAGCTGTCAGTTCATAAGTTCCGTATACACCACTCTTATAAGAATAGTTTAAACCTAAAACACTGTTGATCATTGTCTGAACAGCTGCTGCTTTTTTCTCAACTTTCTGTTCAGCTGTCAATGTTGTGTCATTGTCAATTGCTGCCATATCTGTGAAATATCCACTTAATTTTTCTTTCTGAACATCGTTCAATGCATCCTGTGTGATTGCTTTCTGCTCTACTTTTACTTCTGCAGCTGTTGTAGTGGTTGTAGCTGTTGTAGTGGTAGTGGTTGTCTGTGATGTTGTTGTGCTGGAATTATTTGCAGAAGGACTTCCTGCTGCTAATGTTGTTACGCTTGCTCCTAAACAAAGTACCATAGATAATACTACTGCTGCTAATTTCTTTTTCATATCTTTTGTCCTCCAAAATTTAATGATTAGGATTTTTCATCCCTTAAACACTAAACCCATTCTCCCCCCCCCTTGAAAAATTTGTCAATGTAAAACATTGCCAATTTTTCATAGCTTACATCATAGATTTTTGTATATTTTTTTTGCGGACACATAAATATAAAAAAGTGTCTGCGACACTCTCAACTCCCCTAACCCCTCATTCATGAGGGGA
>OGLY01000867.1_pt1 | contig 10130 bp, 8 predicted proteins | sample 1573091 | NCBI WGS metagenome assembly OGLY01 (sample SAMEA2581916, study PRJEB24529) | metagenome | biome: Human gut stool | place: China | collected 2011
TTCCTCTCAACAGTTTCGCAACTTTCGAACCGAGACGGCCTACGACCTGATCGGTTGCGTCGACAACAACCCATTCTTTATGAGCTGTTTCTTTGTTTGCAGAAATGGTCTTGTAACTTAAAGTATCCACTCTTAAATTCTTTTTTAAATGTTAACTACTAAAAAACAATTCTTCTCAGCGTTTCTAACCGTTCCCGGACAAAGAACTATTAACACGCTAAGAATTAATCCTTTATAAACTTTTGATAATAATCGGCTTGCAAAGGTACGGCTTTTCTTTGAACTGACAAACAAATTAAGATATTTTTTCCTCTTGCTATTCGCATACAAAAGGCTGATATAACCACATCTAGGCTCTGAATAACGGACTAAAAAACATAGGGAAGAGATTTTGATTCTTCCCTATACATATACAGTTATTCATTCTATTTTCAACGATTCCAGCCACTCTCCATCTCAGAGCAAGTACACACAGCCACAGATGCCGCATTGTTTCCACTGGACTGACGAAGCTTTAAAAGTTCAGTTGCTGAGATCCGGACTACTTTTCCATCGGGACGACCATAACACAATGTCCCTTCGCGCCGTGCAGTTTCCTCTATCAACCGCTGTTCCGCTAGTTCTAAACCATAACGCAACTTCGCACTTAATTCCTTATATTCTTCTTCAGTTGACATAACTTCTGATTTTAGTAAAAAGTTCTTGATTATAGATATGGGCCTCATCTCCCAAACGGAAGGCGTCCGCCACAATAACACGCGGTGTGCAGCTATTGTCCGCAAGCATCCAATAATCCACGCAAGGCATATAAATACGGAAAAAGTTTTCCAACCCCGAACGATAACGACGACGGATAATGGGAGCAGGCACATCATGCCCTCCATTGGCAACACGCTGTTTCACTCGCTCTATAGCCAATTCAGGCGAATTCAGCCAAAAATAAATAAGGCTGACACTATATCCTTGATTTCGTGCCTGCTGGATAAGATTGATATAAGAACGGGTGGACAATGTGGTTTCAACAGAAAAGCTGACTCCGGCCGACAGTAACTCTCCGATACGTTTCAGCATCAGTCGCCCGGCTTCGATAGCCACACTTGAGGGGTTAAAAGGAGAAAGTCCCTTAGCGATTTCATCGGCATTGACAAATTCGCGGCACTCTAAAATTTCGGGTAATACCGTGTACGAAGCGGTCGTTTTACCGGCTCCGTTACACCCCGCTATTATATAAAGTTTAGACATTAATCTCCTTTTCTATTTCTGTTATTGGCGACAAAGTTAACGATTATTTCCAATCTTTGTTCTTGAAAAGGCATAAAAGTGATGAAGAATAGCACATTTTTTGAAATTCTGTGCAAATTAAGAAGAGATTACAGGAGTTTTACCTTATATTTAAGCAACCTGCAAACAGGTAGCAGTTACTCATTACATCATTTTATTGAAGAAAATTAGTACATAAGCATCTTTCATTTAAGTATCCAAACAAGTAATCATATAAATAGGACACATATCCCACCATAATAGCAAGTACACTTGTTTCGTCAGACAAATATCATGTATAAAATAAATAGGGCCACACTTTCAAAAAATGAAAGCGTAGCCCGAAAAATGACTATTCTTTGTTTATAAACAAAGATTCAAACTTATCTGACCAAATCCTTTGGATAAACAGGAGGCATTTTCACTCGTTTCCAAGTTTCATAATACCAGGAATTGATTTCATTTCCATCCTTATCCGTTTTCACAAAAAACTTCAGCACCATGACATCTCCCCCCTTCATCTCAAATTCCAAAATATTATCCACACCTACCAATTGTGGAAGATGCAAGTTTTTCTCCACATGCTCTGTATAAGCATTAGGAGCAGTCTGCCGATAGGTACCGGAACCAATAATAATAGCTCCATGATTAGGAATCATGGTCATATTGGTAAACTTGCCGTCATCAGACAAAATTTTAAAAGAATTACTTGGTTTCAACTCACCCGGTACCTGAGGAGTCCCTGATACATAAAAGCACATCTGCCAAATTCCTTTCAAGTTGACAGGGGTTACATCCGATTTTTCCTGTCCCACTACACGCGAAGTACCGATAAGCAAGAATGCTATCATCAGTAGGAATAATTTTTTCCGTTTCATAGTTGTATATATTTAGTTAACAAATTGCGTAATGTGGATATACAAAATTAGAAAAATTTTTCAAACTTCCTGCTTTTTAAATAACTTTTTTACAGTTAAATACAAAAAAAATCCTGCTCTATGTTATAGGGCAGGATTTTTTGAATTATTATTTCCAACAATTAGAATTCAGCATTACGCGGAGTACGTGGGAAAGGTATCACATCACGAATATTGGTCATACCGGTAACAAACAGCAACAACCGCTCAAAACCAAGTCCAAAACCAGAATGAGGACATGAACCAAACTTACGGGTATCCAGATACCACCACATATCCTTCATCGGAATTTCCAATTCCTGGATACGGGTCATCAGTTTGTCATAATCAGCCTCACGTTCAGAACCACCTATTATCTCGCCAATCTTCGGAAATAAGACATCCATTGCACGGACAGTCTTGCCATCCTCATTCTGCTTCATATAGAATGCCTTGATTTCTTTCGGATAATCTGTCAGGATTACAGGACGTTTAAAGTGCTCTTCCACCAAATAACGTTCGTGTTCAGAGGCTAAGTCTACTCCCCAATATACCGGGAATTCAAATTTATGACCTTTTGCTACAGCTTCCTCCAGTATCTTGATACCTTCCGTATAAGGCAGACGGACAAATTCCTCCTTCAGCACGCCCTGCAAACGTTCTATCAATCCCTTATCGAACATGTCGTTCAAAAACTTCACATCATCATAGCAGTTGTCAAGCGCCCACTGTACACAATATTTAATAAAGTCTTCGGCCAAATCCATATTATCAGTAATATCATTGAACGCAACCTCAGGTTCAATCATCCAAAACTCGGCCAAGTGACGCGGCGTATTAGAATTCTCCGCACGGAATGTAGGACCAAATGTATAAATAGCCCCCAAAGCAGTAGCAGCCAATTCACCTTCCAACTGTCCAGATACCGTCAAACTGGCTTGTTTGCCAAAGAAATCATCATCATAAATAATCGCTCCGTTTTCATCCTTCTTCAAATCATAAAGGTTCTTGGTAGTAACTTGGAACATCTGTCCCGCACCTTCACAATCAGACGCTGTGATAATAGGTGTATGAAAATAGAAAAAACCACGTTCATGGAAGAACTTATGGATAGCGATAGCCATGTTGTGGCGGATGCGGAATACAGCTCCAAATGTATTGGTGCGGGGACGCAAGTGAGCGATCTCACGAAGAAACTCCATCGTATGACCTTTCTTCTGTAACGGATAAGTGTTATCACAAGTACCTAATACTTCGATTCCACGCGCTTGAACTTCGGCTGCCTGACCAGAGCCAATGGATTCGGTCAACTCACCGTTCACACTGATACATGCACCGGTGGTGATCTGCTTCAACATTTCTTCGTCAAAGTTTGCCAAATCAACAACAATCTGCACATTATTTATTGTAGAACCGTCATTCAGGGCGATAAAATTTACCTGTTTGCTACCGCGGCGGGTACGAACCCAACCTTTTACATTGACCATCGCACCAAAATCACGGCACTTCAGCAGGTCAACAATCTTTGTTCTACTAATTTTTTCCATTGTTTTGTCTCTTTATTGTTTATTATTCAAATGAGCCCATGCGGAGCATGTTCACTTCTTGTTCAGTCAGGTAACGCCAGTCACCGCGGCGCAAACCTTTTTTAGTCAGACCAGCAAAATAAACGCGGTCCAGCTTGATCACCTTATATCCCAAGGATTCAAAAATACGACGCACAATACGGTTCTTTCCGGAATGGATTTCAATACCGACTTGTGATTTGTCTGTTTCCGATGCATAGCTGATGGCATCTGCATGAATCTCTCCATCATCCAATGTCACACCTGCTGCAATTTGGTCAAGATCTGCCTTGGTTACATTCTTATCACAATATACATGATAAATCTTCTTCTTCAAATACTTAGGATGAGTCAGCTTGGAAGCCAAATCACCATCGTTAGTTAACAATAACACACCGGTAGTATTACGATCTAAACGCCCAACAGGATAAATACGCTCCTTACAAGCACCTTTCACAAAATCCATTACAGTCTTACGTTCCTGAGGATCATCAGAAGTAGTCACACAATCCTTCGGTTTATTCAACAAAATATAAGTTTTGCGTTCAATACTTACCGGTTCGTCATGGAACTTCACTTCGTCAGTACGCTTGATTTTAGTACCTAATTCGGTTACCACTTCACCATTTACACTGACTACACCTGCTGTAATAAACTCATCAGCCTCACGACGGGAACATATACCTGCATTAGCCAAGAATTTGTTCAGACGAATCGGCTCATTTGGATCGGTCAATATATCTTTATATTCAATCTGTTTCTTCAGACTATACTTTGCATTCGGGTTATAATCAGCCGTACGGGGACGATAGGGACGATTGTATCCACCACCTTGATTATAACCACCGGTACGAGGACGATAAGGACGGTCGCCGCCTTGATTATAACCGCCGGTACGAGGACGCGGAGTGTAAGAACGCTGTTCACCCCCTTCACCGCTGTTAAAACGGGGACGCGGAGTATAAGGACGCTGCTCACCCCCTTCGCGATTATAGTTTGTGCGGGGACGATATTGACGCTCACCACCTTCCTCACTATTATTAAAACGAGGGCGCGGAGTATACGGACGCTGTTCGCCACCTTCACGATTATAATTTGTACGAGGACGGTATGAACGTTGGTCTCCTCCATCCTCACTGTTAGGATTAAAGCGGGGACGTTGCGGACGGTCTCCGTTATTGTTATAGCGATTATAGGAAGGACGGTCACCGTTGTTATAAGAAGAACGGTAGGGACGGTCTCCACCTTCGCGATTATAGCTGTTCGTACGAGGACGATAAGGACGCTGTTCGCCGTCGTTGTTGTATCTGTTGTAATTACTGTCTCTGTTATAAGACTTATAACCACCATCACGGCTTACATTCTGGTTTTCTTCATTTGCAGCACCTTCTTGTCTGCTTTCATTTTCTGTACTCATGGTTTTCCTTTTATTTTTTAATTAATGTATAACGCCCTCTCGGGCTTTTTGGATTAAAATCTAACTAACTATTTTTTAAATACCTGTATAATTATGCGGTGTAATCACCCGCAGTTCCTTTTTAATGTCTTCGCTTACATTTAGTGTTTCTATAAATTCTTTAATAGACTCTTCTGTGATAGCCTGGTTTGTACGGGTCAAAGCTTTCAATGCCTCATACGGATGAGGATAGGCTTCGCGGCGCAGAATTGTCTGGATAGCTTCCGCCACCACACTCCAACAATTATCCAAGTCGGCATAGATTGCTTTCTCATTCAGCAACAGTTTGCGCAGACCTTTCAACGAACTTTGGATAGCAATCACAATGTGACCGAAAGGTACACCGACGTTACGCAACACAGTAGAGTCTGTCAAGTCACGTTGCAAGCGGGAAACAGGCAACTTAGAAGAAAGGTGTTCCAAAATAGCATTTGCCATACCTAGATTACCTTCAGCATTTTCGAAATCAATAGGATTCACCTTATGCGGCATGGCACTGGAACCTACTTCACCCGCTTTAATCTTCTGCTTGAAATATTCCATAGAGATGTACTGCCAGAAGTCGCGGTTCATGTCAATCATAATGGTATTGATGCGTTTCATCGCATCAAAAATGGCTCCCAGATTATCATAATTAGAGATCTGAGTAGTATATTCCTCACGTTCCAATCCCAGCTTTCCTGCTACAAACTTATTACCGAATTCTTTCCAGTCATATTCGGGATAAGCTACATGATGCGCATTGTAGTTACCCGTCGCACCACCGAATTTAGCCGTGACAGGACAAGCTTTCAATACAGCCAGCTGACGATTCAGACGATAAACGAAAACCATGATTTCTTTACCCAAGCGAGTCGGAGAAGCAGGCTGTCCATGTGTTTTTGCCAACATAGGGATATTTGCCCATTCTTCAGCGTATGTAGTCAACTGGGCAATCAGCTCTTCAATTTGCGGATAGTATACTTGTTCCAATGCCTCCTTTATAGACAAAGGTACAGAGGTATTGTTTATGTCCTGTGATGTCAATCCGAAATGAATAAATTCTTTGCATTCCTCCATTCCGCCCAACTTATCGAATTCTTCTTTGATGAAATATTCTACAGCCTTTACATCGTGGTTTGTTACACTTTCTATCTCTTTAATACGCTGTGCGTCAGCCTCTGAAAAGTTCTTATAAATAGCGCGCAATGCATCAAAACGTGCATGATCAAAGTCTTTCAGCTGTGGCAACGGTAGTTCACACAGAGTGATAAAGTATTCAATTTCTACCTGCACACGGTACTTGATGAGTGCAAATTCAGAAAAATAAGAGGCCAAAGCTCCCGCTTTTCCTCTGTATCGACCGTCAATAGGTGATATTGCCGTGAGTAAATCGAGCTCCATATTATATTCTTTGATAATTATCAGACTGCAAAATTAATTCTTTTTCTTGAGTTTAACGGTCTGAAGATGCATAAAGTTTGCGAAAATGAAGATTTATTTCACAAATCCCTTTTTAGTCCATTTCAGACTATTCCAACGCTGTACAAAGATAATACCACGAAGATTTTCATCCAGCACAAATGCACACCACATACCTACCAGTCCCCATCCCCAATGAATACCGAACAAGAAACCACAACCTACGGCAACACTCCACTGAACAACAAATCCTACATAAAACGGATAATTCACATCACCCGTTGCACGTAAAGCATTCGTCGCATAAATATTAATAGCCCGGCCCACTTCCAAAATCACATCAATAAACAGGATAATAGTACCCAAACGGATAATTTCCGGATTATCCGTCAGCCAGCTAAACAAAGTATGCCCCATCAAAGCCCAGATACAGGATAAAACTAAAGAAACCAAAATAGAAATACGCATCACATATTTGCCCAACAGATAAGCTGCATGAAGTTTCCTCTCACCTACCAAATGACCAATACAGATGGCTCCGCCTTGTGCCATGGCAATAGCAAACAAATAAACGAACATCACTATATTCACCACATAGGTACGAGTAGCCAGCGCTTCATTCCCCAACATATTAATAAAATAGGTCAATACTACCTGAGAGAAACTGTAGGACATATTTTCTCCGGCCGAAGGGACTCCGATTTTCAACAGGTTTTTCAGCTCGACAAACGGGAAGGGGCGAAAATAGGATAACGGAAATCTGGGAATATGTTTACGGAAAAGAATCACAAAAAGTATCACCATAGATACCCCTCGGGCAAATGCAGTAGAAATAGCAGCACCTTCCACTCCCAAAGCCGGCATACCGAACTTACCAAAAATCAGCGAATAGTTACCAATGATATTCAGAATATTTACAACTACCGTTACCATCATGGGATAAACTGCTTTATTGGCACTGCGCAAAGAGGCAGAAATAGTCAGAGATATGGCTTGAAAAAAAGCGAATGCCCCTACTATCTCCATGTAACTCACTCCATATTCCATCAGTTCGGAACGAAGCCCCATCATGGACAACAGGAAAGTGGCTCCATAGTGTAAAATGGCACTAACGAATAAACCGAACGCCAGATTGAGTATCAATGATACTCCCACCACCTGCACCATATTCTTGTGCATTCTTGCTCCCAAATATTGCGAACAGAGTACGGAAGTTCCTATATTGATCACCTCAAATATCAGGAAAGCAAACATAATGAGCTGGTTGACCACCCCTACAGCAGCCACACTATTGTCTGAATACTGACTCAGCATCACGGTATCCACTGCACCCAGCATCATAATCAGTAATGTTTCAATGAAAATAGGAACCGCCAGTCTGGCTAGGTTCTTTCGTATGCTCCTCGGTTCTTGAATTACGTCCACTTATCATCTTTGATTTTCGGGGTGCAAAGGTACGGACTTTTCACGATACAACGGTTTGATTTATATCAAGAAATATGAACTTAAGATTTTTACCAGAAGATAAACAGGAATCTGATCTTTTCTTTTTATCTTTAGAACCAAATCTTAAATCAATAGAACAACATGAAAAAAGGAATCCTTCTGTTATCTGCAATTCTAGCATTGGGCTCTCTGTCCTCATCCGCCCAAAAAAGAACAGCCACCATGACTGATGAAGAAATGTACCTTGATGCCATGCATCATAACATCACTACCGAAAAGATTTTCGGTTATGTAAAGCAACTTTCAGACCCAGCCTTGGAGGGACGACTCGCAGGTTCGCCCGGAATGGCTAAAGCTGTAGATATCGTAAAAGGATATTTTAAAGAGTGGAAACTAATACCTCGTGGTGAGAATGGTTCCTACATACAGCTATTCCCCCACCCTTGTGTAGAGATACAACCGGGAAGCACTATGGATATCCTATTTCCTGTCACCCAAGACAAGAAAAAAACTGTATGGATCTCCAAGACATACCCTTGGGCAGATGGTTGGTTTGCCGGAGGAATGACCAGTAACGGAGAAGTGACAGCCGATGTGGTATATGCCGGATTTGGCGTTACAGCACCCGAATTAGGATATGATGATTACAAAGACATAGATGTAAAAGGCAAGATTGTGCTGGTAGAGGGAGAAACACCCAATATAAGCCGTAACCCCGATTCACTGGCCATGTGGTACAAACATACTTTGCACCAAACCAAGCTGAACAACGCTGCAGCCCATGGTGCGGCAGGCTTGTTATACAAATGGGTTCCCGGTCCGAATGCCCCCTATAATCCGGGATTTGTCTATTGTCATGTTACAGACACTGTGGTCAATGATATTTTCAGGGGAACAGGCAAGACCTATAAAGAAACCATCCGGCAGATTTATAAGACTCAGAAGCCTGCCTCTTTCCATACCGGAAAGAGAGCCCACATCAAAATGAATGCTACCTATAATCCCAATGCTACTGGAAAAAATATTTTGGGTATGATCAAAGGCAGTGACCCTATACTGTGCAATGAATATGTAATCATTTCCGCTCATCTGGACCACTTGGGAATGATTCCTTTCCTTATTGAAGGAGCGAATGACAACAATTCTTCCTCCGCCGCCATGCTGGGAGTAGCCGAAGCACTGGCAAAATCAAAGATAAAACCCAAACGCAGCATCATTTTCATGAGTGTGGACGGCGAGGAAGCCGGACTCACCGGTAGCACTTATTATACTAATCATCCTCTTGTACCAAAGGATAAAGTAATAGCAATCCTGAATCTGGAGCAGGTGGGTGTAGGCCAGATGTTAGGGGCGAACTACCACTATAAATACCCCGAATTGGCCAAACTGTCCCAAAAAGCCAATGCTATGTATGTGCATCGACGTCTGTTCACTAATGAAACTCATTTCCTGACTCGTCCTCGTACAGATGGTGCTGTTTTTATGAAAGCCGGTTATCCATGCATTGATTTATGGGCATTAGGAGGTGGCTATTACCATCATCCTAAAGATAATATCCGATCCATCAACCCCGATATCCTTCGAGCTGCAACCGAATGGTTATACTGGACTACTATTTTTATAGCAAACAAGTGAACAAATACAAGAAATCCCGACGAGCGCCACTCTGCCGGGATTTCTTTATTCAACCGATGCCATGTCTGCATTGTTCCATATATGTGTTGTGTTATTGTTGGGTCAGATATTCCTTGTACATCTTCTCTATTTCCTTTATGGGAATATCCAATGCACTCACTTGTCTGAAAAACTCCGGCAATTCTTCATGCAGAAACATATCTTTACGCAAAGTGATAATCCGGTCTTTAGCCCCTGCCGATACAAAATAACCGATACCGCGTTTATTATAAATAATCTCTTGTCCTTGAAGGTAATCATACGTACGGACCACTGTATTTGCATTCACCTCCACCGTGGCGGCGTATTCTCTGACAGACGGAATACGCCCTTCCTCGGCATATTGTCCTTGCAGGATTTCATCATTTATCCGGTCGGCTATCTGCAAGTAAATGGATTTACTTTCTTTAAATTTCATAGCAAACGGAATTT
>OGLY01000870.1_pt1 | contig 10071 bp, 6 predicted proteins | sample 1573091 | NCBI WGS metagenome assembly OGLY01 (sample SAMEA2581916, study PRJEB24529) | metagenome | biome: Human gut stool | place: China | collected 2011
AGCAGTGTAATTGCAGACTACGATGCATGCGGCTATGATACTGTTCACTATCTCTATAATAAAGGCTGTAGAAATATCGGTCTCATTAACGGTTCTATGAATTACGCTCCATATAAGGAACGATATAAGGGATTTCAACGTGCCATAAAGGAACTTAAACTTCAGGAATATTGTGCAATATCTCCTGATTCTATTAACAGTTTTGAATATGGATATGAATGTACAGAACAACTTTTAAAAGATAATCCTAAGATAGATGCCATCATGGCTGCTGTTGATATTCAAGGTATGGCAGCACTTAGAGCTTTAAAGGTACACTCTCTTAGAGTCCCTGATGATGTACGCCTTGTAAGCCTTACAGGACATTCCATTGGCAATATGCTTGAGACAACCATGACATCTCTTGAAATACCCGCTTATGAGATGGGAACCAAGGCTGTAAAGATGTTAATCGATGAAATAGATGCTCCTAAAGATATTAAACCAAGTCCACAGCATCTTGTTTTTTCAGCCTCTCTTGTTGAACGTGAAAGCTCATAATCTTACAATAAGCGAAATGTCAGTATGCCCCAAAGTTCAAAGATTATACAGCATATTGCCGATAAAATTACCATACAACAGATATTTCCGGAATATTCAGATAGCATGAATCTGTATAATAAAACAGGGGGTATAATCTGTGTCCAGTTTATACTCCCTTATTTAATCACTTTACAGTTTTTCACCATTTAATCCTTAAAAATATGCTCCCTGTTCTTTGCCATAACAGTAAGCAGAGCCATTCCAATAATTCCACATACAATAATTTCGCTAAGACCTACCGTAAACATAAAGTATACCAAAAGACCATCATATCCATATGCATACTTTAATACAAATGGAACTATAACCATATTGGCTATGATTGGCGGCAATGGCACAAGCCATTTATTCTTTCTTACAAGATATGAACCTATAGCGCCTATAAGTGTTGCAATACTGCCAAATATAATATCCCATATCAGTCCGCCGCCAATTATATTAGCGATAAGACAGCCAACAAAAAGTCCCGGAATGGCTGCCGGTGTAAAATATGGCATAATTGTAAGCACCTCAGCAATCCTGAACTGTATCGGTCCAAAACTGAATGTATCAAATATCAGCACCAATACCACATAAATAGCCGCAATTACAGCTCCCTGCGTTATAAATTGTACCTTTTTATTTCTCATAACATAATTCCTTTCTTCTTAGCCTATAGTAATTTTTTATATTCTGTAATATTCATTATACAATTTCATAAATAACAAAATGTCATTATAATTCATCTGTTATGCTTCTAACAATAAATATTTATTCATACGATTTTGCAAATTAAAAACACGACGTTTCTTATAATACAACTATTCCTTCCAATTGACAAGTCATCTATATTACTGTCCGGCTATACACTTCCCACTATCCTGGCGTGTCCTGGACTTGCACCCGTTAGGGCGCACCCATGGCGCGCAAACAAAATTGACCGGAAAGAGGCATACACCTCTCCCCGGCCGTTTAATATATGGAAAATTAGGAAACTGGCTTATTTAGTGATACCATTTGTCTTATAAATAAATGTTACCGTACCCTCTGTATCATCTGCCTTACCCGCAAATGACTGATAATTCTTACCAAGCTCTGTTACTTTCTTAAGTGTTTCAGTAATCTCAGGAGCATCTACTCCTAACATCTTAGTAATCTTTTCAATTCCTTCTTCACTAAACTGAAGCATGCCATCCTTTAATGTTATTGTTCCATCTGCTAACTGGATAGCACCATCATCAAGCTGGATAGCTCCGTCACTAACCTGACTGATACCATCCTTTAATGTATTAAGTCCATCCTTTAACTGGTTAGCACCATCATCTAATGCTCCTACACCGTCTGCCAATGCTCCGGCTCCTTCTGCTAACTGTGATGTACCATCCTTAAGCTGGTTAGCGCCATTGTCTAATGCATTAACTCCAAGTGCTAATGCTCCGGCTCCTTCATTTAACTGTGCCGTACCAAGCTTTAACTGCTTAGCACCATCATTTAATGCATTAATACCTGTTGTAAGCTCTGGTGTTGACTCTACTAACTGTCCAAGTCCTGCCTTTAACTGTTCACTTCCTGCTACTAATGCAGGAACTCCGTTAGTGCTGTCTGTAAGCTGTGCTGCACCTGCATCCAGCTGTTTAGCTCCGGCCACTGCTGTTGACATACCGTTATTTAATGTATCATTATTGGCAACGAGCTGTCCAAGTCCTGCCTTTAACTGACCTGCACCTGCATTAACCTGATCACTTCCTGTAACCAATGCATTAAGTGCCTGGCATACTGTTGTAGGTGCTGCAAGTGGTGTCTTAGCTGTAAGTTCATCAAGAGTACCAATACCTGCCTTAACCGTTGCAATACCACTCTTTAATGCTGCTGAACCCTGCTTTAATGCTGTAAGACTCTGTGTAAGGTTCATATTTGTTTCAGGATCTGTTGTCTGTGTTGCTGTATTATATACCTGTGTTAAAGCTCCTGATATACTCTGGTTGCTTACTGTCTTAAATAATAATCCCATCTGGGCATTATATACACTCGCAAGGTCAGTAAGTCCAGAACCTGATGCTGCTATTGCTGCATTAATCTGCTGTATATATCCATAATATGGACTCTGTGTATTATTTCCATTAGATACCACGAACTGATATGCATCCATATATTTTGTATATAAACTCTGAATTGTAGTATCATTCATTGTTGTATTCATATCTGTATATGGTGTAATTAACAGGTTAGCATTACTAAACTGACCTAATATTGTATTTACTTTAGAACCAATTCCAGTCTCTATTGCCTTAGCCTGTGTAAGCGCTTCTGTATTACTTCCATAAGTTGCAGCCTGTGATGCAATATTACCAAATGAAGCATTTAATGTATCTGCAAGTTTATTAATACCTGCATCCAGCTGGTCTGCTCCATCATTTAACTGTTCTACACCATTTACAAGACCAGGATTTTCTTCTGTTCCATCTCCTGCAAAGTTAGAAGCAAGTATGCTAAGACCTGCATTAATCTGAGCTGTACCATCTTTTAATGTATCTGCACCATCATTAGCTGATGATACACCATCTGTATAATTTGAAATACCTGTCTGCAATGCTCCAAGACCTTCTGTATCAGAAGCAAGCTTACCAGTGCCTGCCTTTAAGGCTGTAACACCTTCATTTAACTTAGATGTACCGGCAGCAAGTGCTCCTGAACCATCGTTAAGCTGTGCAATACCACTTGTAAGTGCCGGCATCTTAGAGAACAACTGGTTAGTTCCGGCAGCAAGGTCTCCGGCGCCTGTATCAAGCTTTGCAATACCGCTTGTAAGTGTTGGAACTTTTCCATTTAATTCGCCTGTACCATCCGCAAGAGCTGTTGCTCCATCTACAAGCTGTGCAGAACCATCTGATAACTGGTTAGTTCCGTCTACAAGCTGGCTTGTTCCATCCTTTAATGTTGCAGTACCATCTGCAAGAGTTGATGTTCCATCTATTAACTGGTTAGAAGCATCAGAAAGGTCATCCATCTGATCCTTTACATCATCAAAATTGATTGCTTCTGTATCAACATCAGAAAAAAGACTGCTTGTAGCTACTGACATAACATCGTTAAGTTCAAAATCCTTAGCATCAGCTGTTACTTCAATATATTCAGGAATATCAATATCAAGCTTTTCATCACCAAGTGTAAGATTAAGACTTTCTTTTAATCCCGGCATTGCTGCACCTATTACGATATTGTTATCATTTACCTGTGTCACCTTACCATTAGTAACCTCAATATTAGAGAACTTATCCTTTGGAAGAACCATTCCTGTAAGCATTGTAAATGGTACATATGCTGTCTGTGTCTTACCATTTACTGTAATAGTCTTCTTTTCATTATTAGTATAGTCAAATCTTATCTTAACCTTACCGCTCTGTCCTAAAAGCTTATCTGCTGATATTTCCTTGCCATCAAGATAGTATGTAACCTTAATTGTTACAGGTGTCTGCTGTGTTGATGTTCCCTGATAAGTAATGCTGTTACCGTCCGCAGCCCATGTAAGCTTACCATCACTTCCTGATGTAGATGTTTCATCACCTGTAAGATTCTTAATATTGCTTAATTTTGATACATCCTGAATTGTAGATACCCCTGTTACGTTATTTAACTTCTCATTAACTATTAAATGATCCTGTTTACCTGTAACATCTGTAAATACATATACTGTTTCATCCTTAGAATTAGTCTTCTTTTCTGTTGAAACATTCTTAGATGTTGTCTGGGATGCTGAATATAATGTATTGCTTAAAGCATTTGATAAAATACTATCATTATCATTTGCAGCGGCAGCACTTACTGCTGTAGCACTTTCTGTTCTGACTGAATTAGTACCACATGCTGCAAGACTGCATGCCATAAGGGCTGCACACATAAATACTGAACCATATTTAAATAATTTCTTTTTAATCATAGTAATCTCCATTTCTGAGCAGCTATATTACGATGATGTGATGTAACCGGCTTATACTCCGGTCTTTCCCCGACATCAATGACTGTCTGTTCCTGCCCTGAAGCAGCCAGCCCGTTCATATCTGAACCGTGGTGAATCAGTTTCCATTTCCATATTAATTTTATTTCCAGGGTGGCGGCCTGACAAATACAATCCCAGGTCAGCCACCATATAATTCATTATGTAAATCCTGTTATATATTAGTAACTTCCGGATTCACTGCCTTAATCTTCCTGCTCTTATCTATAAATCCTTTACTGGTATGAATTATAATCTTATCAAATACAACAAAGAATGAAGGAAGTATAAATATAACTACAAACATACTGATAATAGCGCCTCGTGCCATTAATGTACAAAGTGAACCAATCATATCTACACTTGAATATACACCAACACCAAAAGTTGCAGCGAAGAAACCAAGTGCACTTACAATAACTGATGGAATCGATGTTGAAAGTGCTATAGAAATGGCTTCCTTCTTAGAAGCGCCTTCAAATCTTTCCTTTCTGTAACGTGTTGTCATAAGAATAGCATAATCGACCGTAGCACCTAACTGAATTGTACCAATAACTACTGATGAGATAAATGGTATTGTTGTATTCAGATAGTATGGCAGACACATGTTAATAAATATCGCAAATTCAATGGCTGCAACAAGTACAATAGGAAGTACTGCTGACTTAAATACACATATGATAATAATAAATATTGCTGCGATAGATACAACACTAACTGTCTTGAAATCCTTATCTGTTATTGTTATAAGATCCTTAGTACAAGGTCCTTCACCAATAACCATAGAATTAGAATCATACTTCTTAGTAATTGTATTAACCTGTTCAATCTGTGCATTAAGCTCATCAGATGCAAGCTTATAATCTGATGCCACTGCTATAATCTGATGGTGTTCACTCATCAGGGTTTCTCTTAATTCGTCAGGAATCATTTCCTCAGGTATCGTATTGCCTGCTATGGAATTATATCCCAGTGCAAATGATACACCATCTACATTCTTAAGGTCATCTAACATCTGTGTGGCTTCCTTAGTTGGAAGATCTGCATCTGCAAGCACCATGTATACTGAATTCAGGTCGAAGTTTTCTTCCAGCATCTTGTTAGCCTGTGCACAGTCAAGATATTCAGGGAATGTATCAGTTAAGTTGTAATATACATTTGTATTATTGTAACCATAAATTGCCGGTCCTAATAATACTAAGAATACTATAATAAATATCCATGAATGATTAACTACAAAGTCAGCCAGTCTGTCGAATCTTGCCGGCATAATCTCTCTGTGAGTTGTCTTTTCAAGTGCCCTGTCAAATGTAAGTATTAATGAAGGAAGTATTGTTACACAACCAATTACACCGATAACAACACCCTTTGCCATTACAATACCAAGGTCAAGACCAAGTGTAAAACTCATAAAACAAAGTGCTAAGAAACCTGCAACTGTTGTAATTGACGAACCTACTACTGATGTAATTGTGCTTCCGATAGCCTGTGCCATTGCCTTGTTGTGGTCATCACCATTTTCTTCCTTCTTCTCTTTATATGAGTGCCAGAGGAAAATTGAATAGTCCATTGTAACACCTAACTGCAATACCGCCGCAAGTGCTTTTGTAAGGAATGATACCTCTCCCATAAATATGTTAGAACCTAAATTATATACAATCGCCATACCAATACTTAACATGAAAAATACCGGTACAAGGAAAGAATCCATAAATACTGCAAGAACAATACTTGTAAGTACACATGCTATAACAACATATGCAAGTGTTTCCTGCTGTGTTATCTTCTTAGTATCTGTAACAACTGCTGACATACCGCTTATAAAGCACTGTCCTCTTGCCAATTCTCTAAGCTCGCCAATTGCATTCATTGTCTCATCACTTGATGTTGTATCATCGAAGAAGATAACAAACATCGTGCAGCCTGATTCCTGATTTTCAAATATACTTCTATACTTTTCAGGAATTAATTCCGTTGGTACTGTATTACCTACAAAGCTGTTATAAGATACGATATCTGTAACATGATCTACATTCTTAATCTTATCTTCAAGCTTTGCCTCGTCTTTTGAATCCATGCCCTGCACAACGACCGTTGCATAAGCACCTTTTCCGAACTCATCAAGAAGAATATCCTGACCCTTCATAGTTTCAATATCACCCGGAAGATAATACAATATGTCGTAATTAACTCTTGTATATACATAACCAAGTCCTGCCGGTATAAGCAATAAGAAACTAATGATAAGAATTGGTATTCTTAACTTAACTATTACTTTTCCTACTTTTTCCATATTAAACCTCCTGTCTGATTAAAAACAGCTTAATGACTAGTGGTCATTCTTAATTTCGTAAGTCATTATAGCACAAAATGACCATTAGTCAATATATTTTATAACTTTTTTTGACCGCCAGTCATTTTTTCTCAAAATCAATTGACTTTTAAGAAAAAGTAATCTAATATTTTATGAGATTAATATTCCATAAACCGCAATGTTAATCAGATATATAAATAAGGTTACTGTTCACAGTAACTATGAATCTACTATATATAAGCTGTATTTATTAATTATTAATGTTATTACTTACAGATTCTTATGTATTAAAAGAACAACTAGGAATTTAATATATAGTTATTTACATATGTATAATCTGACTTAATATTCCTGATTATAAATATGTACCTGTATAATATAAGAATGGAGAGATACTATGGGAAAAATAGAATCAAATAAACAACAAAAACAGACCTCTCTGCTTAATACCGCTTTCCAGCTCTTTACAACAAAAGGAGTTAATAAGACCTCTATTGCAGAAATATCACAGCAGGCTGGTATTGCAAAGGGTACTTTCTATCTTTATTTTAAGGATAAATATGATATAAGAAATAAGCTCATATCCCATGAATCAAGCAAGCTCTTCAAAAATGCTGCCAAAGATTTAAAAGAGTACTCAGAAAATACAGATGGTGAACTTTCATTTGAAGACCAGATAATATTTATGGTTAATCATATTATTAATGCACTCAACTCTAATAAAGCGCTTCTTACATTCATATCCAAGAATCTGAGCTGGGGAATATTTAAGGAAGCATTGACAACTAATGTTGCTGAAAATGATATTAATTTTGAAGATGTTTTCTATCATATTATAGAGAATTGTTCAGAGACAATAAAAGAACCGGAAATAATGTTATTCCTTATTATAGAACTTGTAAGCTCAACATGCTATAGTGTAATACTCTATAGTGAGCCTGTTGATTTGGAAACCATCAAGCCTTACCTGTTCGGTGCAATACGTGCCATAATATCACAGCACCTGTCTGTGAGTGAGTCATAATATATGGGAAAGTTTCAGAAAAGTATATTACACCTCAGAACTTTTTGTTCTGGGGTGTATTTTTATGAGAACTGTGGTAGAAGATTATTATTGTTTTAACCATATAATATATTATACTATGATAATACAGATACTCCTACATAGTATCTTTTACTCTCTGTACTTCCTCTAATGGTAAATCCAGCATTTCGGCTACTACTTCACATGAGGTTATCTTTCTTAAACAACTCTTGATTAACTCAGCTCTTGCCTCTTCTCTTGCCTCTTCTCTTGCTTCTTCTCTTTCCACTCTTTTTGCGACTTCCTCATTATATTCTAATGTTAGCATATTCCTCACCTCCGCACTGTGTCTGATTAAAAACTCTTTTAATATTCCTTTTTCTATTGCTATGTCTATAGCCTTTTTCATTGCCTCATCAAGATTCTTTTCCTGCTTCTTACAGTCTTCTACTATCTGTATAAAGCGGCTGTACTGTTCCAATGTATCAGATTTTGTTACAGCTTTATTATGTGATGGATATCGTATATCTATTACTTTGACCTTTAATTCAAGCTGTACATCTTCTTCATTAAACGCATCTGATAATCTAAGTTCAAGTTCCGTTACTTTCCTGCCATCCTTTATCAGGTCATCACTGCCATTATATAATACTGTAAATTCAGGTGTCGGTATCTTTATAAGCTTCTTTCTATATATATTATCGACATCTATTATCTTTTCATATAGTCTTGCTATATATATTAAAAATCTCAATGGCATATTCTCATTGATTGTTGACTGATGCTCTAATAATACCACAAATCTTCCATTCATGGTAAATGCTATATCATTCTTTCGTGGTGTGAATAACACGTCTTCAAGAGTTACTATCTCAATTAATGATTCATCTGTGTAATTCGCATCATATAAGTTATTATATAAACCCAATGCTTCTTTTTTATTGTTAAATAATAACCTGAATACCGTATCCTTATACTTTTTATTAGTTATGCTTTTCTTATCCAATTGTCATTCCCTCATGTGTATTTATTTTATATATTATTAGTATATATATAATATAATTTAATGTCAACATAAAATATACTATCAATATATAAAATATTTCCTAATATTCACAAGAATAATCAGTACCATAACCTTCATATTCATTAAAAATAGTTCTTCCCACAATCTGATTTAACATATCGCATATTATCTTAAGGTCATTTTCATCGTAAGTATGGTCTGACATATCATCAAAATTAAATGCAATATAGTCTTCACCTGTCTCAATGGCATTTTCACAGGCATCATAATTATCGCCGAAATAATCTTCCCTGAACTCACTTACGAATCTTTCAATATCAGTATTTTCAGGTTCTAAATCACCGGTTAAGGTATCAGTCAGCTTTTGTTGTTCCGCTTCTGAAAGGCTGTCATCTGCGTTTACTTCAAAAATGACACAATTAATATAGGCTGGGTTTTTAGGGTTACGCTCGGCTTTTAATTCTTCACGAACTTTATTTTTAAATTGTGCTTCACCGCCACACTTTTCTATCAGTTGATTCACTTTTGCTGCCTGTTCTTCCTGAGTCTGTCCCAATTCTTTTGCTTCCTCATATATCTGTATTAACTCTCCCAGAATTTTTCCGGCTACTGCTGTGGACGGAATACATTCCATAAGCTTCGGAAGATGTGCCCATGTACACTGTGATAATGCCTTTATCATACGAAATGACTTTTCTCTTGATATCATAACTTTTCTCCTTTGTTTTTAAATATTTTTCTATCAAAAAAGTGACTATCACATTCATATTCTGCCAGATATGTAATAGCCACTTTTTTAAATTTATTAGTTATAGTTATAAATGTGCAAATATAAATCTACTCATTTATGCGTTGTTAAACATAATGAATTACTTAAGATTATAAATAATATGTATCTTAGAAAACTAACTGACCACCAACTACATTCCATGTGCCATATTCATTAGCTGCTGTACCTGTGTATGTAAAGTCAATTGCACCATTGCTTACATACCACCAGCCTACATTCTCGTCATATGCAAGACCAGTATAGCCGAAATCTATTGCTCCATTTACTACCTTCCACCAGCCTACGTTCTCGTCATATGCAAGACCAGTATAGCCGAAATCTATTGCTCCATTTACTACTTTCCACCAGCCTACGTTTTCAT
>OGLY01000883.1_pt1 | contig 9834 bp, 9 predicted proteins | sample 1573091 | NCBI WGS metagenome assembly OGLY01 (sample SAMEA2581916, study PRJEB24529) | metagenome | biome: Human gut stool | place: China | collected 2011
TGCATTATCAGATGGTGAATATATAATCAACGCTTCAGAACAGATGAAGAAAAGACCTATGCTTCCGCTTTTTGAAGCACTGACAGCGATGGGGGCAGAATTTACATTTATTGAAAAAAACGGACATCTTCCTGTTAAGGTTAAAGGGGCAGCATTTAATGGAGGCAAACCATCATCAGAAGTTGATATAGATATAAGTGAGAGTACACAGTTTCTTAGTGCACTTCTTATGGTTGCACCTATGCTTGAAAATGGACTTAAGATTAATATTACAAGTAAAAAGACAGAGGGTTCTTATATTAAGATTACAACTAAGATGATGCATCAGTTTGGCTGCGATACATTACATGAGGGCAGTGTATATGAGATTCCGGCAGGTCAGAAGTATCTGTCAGAGACATATCATATTGAACCTGATGTATCTGCGGCATGTTATTTCTATGCGGCAGCGGCGCTTACAGGAGGACATGTACTTGTTAAGAATGTACATTCAACTTCAATGCAGGGTGATATGAAGTTCCTTGATGTGCTTAAACAGATGGGCTGCGTTGTAAGAGAGGAACGTGAGGGAATATATGTCACAGGACCGGAAAATGGACAGTATAGCGGTGTAGATGTTGATATGAATGATTTTTCAGACCAGACAATGACACTTGCTGCAATTGCTCCGTTTGCAAAGACTCCTACATATATTAAGAATATAGGACATATTCGTCTTCAGGAATCAGACAGAATCCATGCCATTGTAACTGAGCTTACAAGAGTTGGAATTAATGTGGAAGAAGAGCGTGATGCGATAAGGATACATCCAGGAACTCCACATGGAGCAGTTATACAGACATATGACGATCATAGAATGGCTATGGCATTTGCACTTATTGGACTTAAGTGTGAGGGTATTGTGATAGATAACTGTGAGTGCTGCGGCAAGACATTTGAGAATTATTTCAGTGTGCTTGATAGTCTGCATTAATTTGTGGCTTGTTGACAGATGTTTTTATAATTATGTATCCAATAGGATATAATGAGCGGCTTTTACCTCAATGGTTTGGGTATAGCCGCTTTTATAGTTAATTATAATTTGGGGAGATGATTTAATATGTTATATATTATGAGGCATGGAAAAACTGAATGGAATTCGTTACATAAATTACAGGGGCGAACAGATATTCCTTTGAATGATGAGGGCAGGTTAATAGCTTTAAATGCATGTACAGCCTTATGGCTCAATCGGGTTGCCCGTTTCTTTTTTTATGTCTATTATATCGTACAAATACATTTTCTTATCCAACTAAAGCTTATCTAAGAGGTTTATAAGTACTCACAATATATTTCCAAATTTACAATACAATCCACACCATGTTCCTCTACATTTCAAAAATCCATCAAACTCAAGTATTTACACTACGAAAATGACAATGTTATAATAAAAATAATAATAAGTGTTACTGATGACATATGGATTGGCTGCTGTTTACATGGTATCTGTGGTTACTGTTATTACGCACATAAATACTGTGCTGTTTAGGTGTGTAAGAATATAATTCGGGAGTGAACAGTAACATTGATTTTGAACAGTATCGTAGGAATCGTGAATAGAGGGGGAAAGATACATGTACAGAGTAGGGCTTTGTGATGATGATGTGTTATTTATGAAGCGTATTATACCGGTTATAGAGGAATGTTTTAGAGCTGTCTGTAATGAAGATATAGAATATTTTTTCTATAAAGATGATAAAAGCGTTATTGATGGTTTTGGGAAGGACAGACCGGATATTTTATTTATGGATATAGAGTTAGGTGAAGTCTGTGGTTTTGATGTGATAAAAAGAATTGCAGAAAAAAATTCTGATGTGGCAGTTGTTTACATGTCTAATTATTCATCTTATGTAACTAAGTCTTTTGTATGCAGACCATTGGGTTTTATAAGAAAGTCAGATTTTGAAAATGATTTCAGGCTGGTAATGTATGAGATTAAAGATTATCTGGATAAAAAGTATAAGACATTAAGTCTGTATGATGGAGTAAATGAGATTACTATGCCTTTATATGCAATATCAGTCATTGAAATTTATGATCATAAAATGGTAATTACATTTGATAAACGTAAAATAGCTATAAGAGAGAGTCTTAGTAATGTAGAAGAAATATTAATACAAAATAATTTCGTCAAGGTAAACCGTTCAACAATAATTAATTTAAAATTTGTCAAAGAGATTAATGAAGACAGTATAAAATTAGAATCCGGAGATACATATACAATAAGCAGAAGAAAAATAAAAGAAGTTACCAGAAGCTGGATATTGGCACAGATTTAAGTATTGCAAAGATTATAAAGACCAGAATCAGTTTTAAATAGTAAAAAAGGCGGATTATTATATGGAATTTATTATTAATATTATTCAGAGTATCATAATTGTAAGCTTTATAGTCAGTCAGTTAGGGAGTAGAGCCGGAATAAACGAAAAAGTAATAAGAGTTATCTTTACAATGCTACTTTGTGTATACCTTAACATACAATCGTATATTACTGATTTTGAGGGTTATGGGGTATTTATTTCTTTATTAGTATTAGGAATAATGATATTTATATTTTGTGGTGGAAGCTGGATTGAAAAGCTGATATGTGATGTATTAATGATAGCATTTGCAGTGATAGCAGCGGTTATTGCCGGAGGAATAGTCGGATTGATATATAATATGGCATACATAGAGCTGACATCAGCAGATATGTTAATAAAAAGTATTTTAATGCTTTTAGCACAGGTAATATTATTTTATATTTTGTATTTATTTAAGTATTATATAAAAATATTTTTAGGAGTGTATAACAAAAAATTAAATATACTGATATTATTAATTCCTATTATTTCTATTCTTATAATCATATTATTGGTATATCGTCAGGTTATTGACAAGACTGCTATTATAATCGAACTGATTATTATATTTAATATTTTTATAATAAATATTATTGTTTTTATAATATTAAAGTATATCAATATCCAGTATGAGGAGTTGTTAAGAAAAGAGCTGGCATTTAAGGGATTTGAACAGCAAAGAACAGATATAGAAGCTATTAATTATAAATATAATTGGTTAAAAAAGAAAAATCATGAAGTAAAACATGTTATGCAGCTAATGGAATATTATATAGAAAATAATCAATATGAGAAAATAAAGCAGATAATTAATATAAAAGATTTAGAAAAAAATATCAGAGATGATGAGGCAGTATATGTAGGGAATCCAATTATTAATTATATTTTGAATAGAAATATTAATATCTGTAATAAGAATAATATTGATATTAAATGTAATGTTATGGGAACTGTTGATGGCATTGCTGATATAGATTTATATATACTGATAAGTAATCTGATTGATAATTCAGTAGAAGCGGCAAAGAAGATAAAAGAAGCGCTTATTAGTATATTAATATACAGTAACGAAAGATATATATATATTGAAATAGGTAATTCAACAGACAATAATGTAATGAAAAATAATCCGAAAATGAAGACGACAAAAGATAATAAGTCGCTTCATGGTTATGGAATAGAGAATATAAGAGATATTATAAATAAGTATCATGGAGAAATTGAATATAAAAATCAGACAGATACATATATAGTATGTAAGGTGATTTTGCTGAAAAATATAGAAACTCAAGAAAATTAACCATTCACGTCATATATTGACCATTCACGTCAAATGTATTTACATTACAACATGCATATGTATAATTAAAGACAAGTAGTATAAGTATTGGAGTTAATAAAGTTATAGATATATTTACTATGTATCCGGATGCATGTTTATATATAAATATATTGTAGATTGAGGAGGTAATATAATGAGAAGAAGCATAAAAAGGACAATTGTATTAACAGTTTTATCATTTAGTGTTGTATGTGCAGTTCCAGCATTAGCAAAATCTGCTAATATGGATGATGGCTATGCTTATAATAATGCAAGCTATAGCGGAGGGTTAAGAAGATGTAGTGCTGGTACTATAAATAATAGAGATAATGAATATGCATCACTATATGTTTGTACAACATATCAAGATGGAACACAGTCAGATTATTGGTCAGGAATTGTTGAGGATTCAGCAGTTGTTAATTTTGGTTGGGAAAGTACAGAAGATTATAGCAGCATACATAGATTGTATACAAATAGATATTCATATGAGAGAGATTCAGTATCATTATCTGATGGTTAATATAATTATCATAAATGATTAAGTAAATAGGACAATATATTATAATTAGTATATTGTCCTATTAAATATGATGTATATATAATTGAAAGACATTAACATTAATGTGTATGTGATATCAGATGAGTTACAGATGAATGGAGGGGTGTTATGAAAAAACAGATGGTGTGTATTTTGGCAATAATGACTGTTATGCTGGCGGCTTGTGGAGCTAATGAACATGTATCAGATGAAACAAAAGCAGATATTAAGCTTGATAAGGTTGATAACGTGACTGATGCATCTGCCAATGAAAATACCACAAGAGACTATGGTGACAAAAAGGTTGAAGATGGGTTCTGGGTGCAGAAGAATACTACAGGAAAAGATGAATATTATAGATATATTCCTATGATGTCTGCAAAGCTTGCTGGAATATATGACTGGGAAGACAGTGAATCCAATAAATCAATGGATACATATGCAGCCAGAAACTGCCCGGATGGAACTAAGACGGCGAAGCTTAACGGCTGGGTAACAACAATGGGATATTATTCTAATCCACAATTAGGATACAATTCCAATCCTGATGATGAGACTGTTCAAAAAAATGAGCTGGTTAATTATGCAGAATCATTTGCCCTGGTAGCAGATAATAATAAGAAAAATGTTCTTCAAAGCTATGATGTAGGCTGTATTACATTTGCATTGTATAAGGACCTGTATGAGAGTTTTCCTGAGATTAATATGAAGCTGTATGGTATCACAGAGACTTCTATTAAAGAAGCGGTAACAGATATATCTGAATGTGAATTATCAGAGTATTCTGCATATATTAAGAGTTGTGCGGATAGAGATTTTTCGGATTGTGAGCTGCTTGCCAGTAAGACTATAGCAGACAGCGGTATATATTATATTGATTATAGACATCTGTCAGAAACAGGTAATTATAGTCAGTATATTATTGTATTAGAGTTTCCACAGGAATCGGGATATGCTTATTATATGAACGGAAGACTTTGTTATAATATTGACAATAATGGTGAATATAATAGCTGGAAACAACAGCATATTAATCAGTTTATAGCGGAGTAGCTGCCTATGAAGATACGATATTTAGTAAGTCTGGTATTTCAATCGTTATCCAACAAGAAGCTTGTGGTTATAATTCTGCTTGCAATGAACACGATTTCCCTGTATATGACAGACGTTATTGCAACAGATTATATATCCCAGAGACATTATATAGAATCAATAACTTCAATGTTTGGCACACATCCGCAAAAAGTAAACTATGTCGAATATCTGAATCTTATGAATCCGGAGTATACGAAGGAAAAGGGAGAAGAACTGATTGAATACATTCGTAACCATGAAAATGTTACAGCGTGTGGAAGATTTTGTAATTCAAAGGCACAGGATATATTAAATGGTGATAGTGTTAATGCACTTATAGTAGAATATGACATAACAGATATAGGTAATCTTGGAATCAAAAAGCAGGATGTTAATATATCCGGTCAGTTAAATCAGGTATATATAGGTTATAATTATAAAGATGATTTTAATATTGGTGACGAATTTGATTTTTATCGTGATAGTGATGACTGCCGTTGTGTGGTTGCAGGATATTTAAAAAAATCTGCATCGTGGCCATTAAAGGGGAATCTTTTTAATGCGGTATCTAATCTGGATTCATATACGTTGGAAGATAAGATAGTTGTTATTACAAAACATTATGAAGTATTTGATAATTCCGGAGGAATGCCGGATGTATCATATTTTATTGTTGATGATGACAGTAGGACTGCACAGACACAGACAGATATTATCAAAAAGTCTGCACAGAATAATCTTGGAGTCAGGGTTGTAAATGAGGAAAGAAGTATAGAACAGAAGGTACAGGATACAGCTCTTACACAAAATAAATCATTTATGGCAGCAATATTATTGTTTTTTCTTGCACTTATATCAATGTCAGCAGCATCCATAGTATTTTGTCTGATAAGAAAACGGCAGCATGGTATTATGCTTGTATGTGGAATAAGTAAAAATGAACTCATAAGAATGGATTTTCTGGAAAATATTATAATTACATTACTTCCGGCTGTTGTCGTGTGGTTAATCAGGCAGAGGGAAATATTTGGAAGATTAATTTTACATATACAGGATATGGATATGCTTATATATCCATATTGGTATGCACACTGTATATGTCTGCCGTTTTTGTTTGCGGCGGTAGTAATATTTATATCCTTTATATCAGGAGTTATTCCGGCGGTAATTATAAACAATATGAGTGTAGCGGATGTTATAAAGCGTTAATATTCACACACAGACTCAACATCAGCTGTCAGGCGGTGATATGTGCAATTGTATTTTATGTGTGAGTGTGTTATATCAGTGAGATTTCCTATTAACAATCATATAAATGTAAAAATTTTCAGAGGGGGGATTGCGTGATAAGAAAAATATTTAGATATAAGCTGGTATCCATATACTTTATCCTGAGCCAGTTAATAGTGCTGACAGCGGTTTTCGGAGTGCTGCAGATATATAATAAAGCATATGCAAAGGAACAGGACAGGCTTAATGCTATTGCAGATAACAGAATACAGTTAGATATTACTACCACTAAGCCGGGAAGTATATTCAATGTGTCAGGTAATGCTATTTGGCAGGGAAATATAATTGTTCAAGGTAATATTGCAACTGAATTTGCAGAAGCCGGTAGTAAGACCAGATGTGAAGTACTGCTTACAATTAATGAACAGCTTCCATATCCTATGATATCAGGGCATATACCAGGGGCTGATACAAATGATATAGGAGAAAATGTTGTTGCATTAGGACGTGAGAAATATAAATATGCTTATGAAAAGGATGGTAATAAGTATGTAACCCTTGATGGTGAGCAATACAGGGTATCCGGGGTTATAGGAAGTGACAATTCTGATTACTGGGATTACAGCGTGGTATTTAATATTAACTGCATGGCACATAATACCTTAAATAATATAGGTAAGAATGAACAGTATGTTGTAGAAATATATAGTAATTCCTGCAATGTTACTGATTCGTATAAGATATTCTCGCAAAATATACTTAAAGAAGACAGTATGTGTAACATAGTGGCTTATCAGAAGGAAAATACCGGAGAAAGCACGATTAATACGACATTAAGCAGGAAAAATATAAAAACAAATATAATGGTATATATATTCTGCCTGTTAAATTGTATTATTATTTCCATGTTTTTATTGATACAGCAAAAAAAGGAACTGGCAATAAAGAAGATATTTGGCTACAGTAATATAAGAATACTTGCCGGTATGGCGTTACAGATAGTTGCTTTAATGCTTGTGGCATTAGTATTATTTATAATTCTGTATAGTGGATATCAGTTATATATTTATAAGACAACAGGCATGGTAATGAGGTTTAATATGACATCGGTTATAGCAATATCAGTATTGTTTCTGATAACACTTCTGATAACAATGATATATCCGATAGTAGGAGTTTGTATAGATACTAATAATGCAGGATAAATTTACATTTATTTACATTTCAAGGGATATCGTAGCTTTATAAAACACTCACACACCAATTAACGTACAATTATCAGCATTTGTATGTCCTTGTCGTACATAAATGTACGCCCCTGACATACAAATACTGACAATTGTCCGTTAAATGGTGTATTTCGTCGTTTTATAAAGTTATGATATCCATACGATAATATATCAAGATGAAATATGCGAAAACTCAAGTATAGTACACATAGATAACGGAGGGGTATATATGATAAGATTAGAAAATATCAGTAAAATATATGATGCAAAAATAGATACAACTAAAGCTTTAGATAATGTATCACTTCAGATTAATGATGGGGAGCTGGTTGCAATTATGGGCCCATCGGGAAGCGGGAAAAGTACATTGCTTAATATAATTGGCTGTATGGACACAGCTACAGAAGGTAAATATTATGTCGATGATGTTGAAGTATCTTTGTTAAAAAAATCACAGCGTGATAGCTTCAGAAAAAAGAATATAGGATTTGTCTTCCAGCATTTTGCATTGATGGATTATTATACGGCATATGAAAATATAGAACTTCCTCTGATTGCCAATAACGTCAGGAAAAGTGAGCGTAAAAAAATAGTACAGCAGCAGTTAGAGCATCTTGGTATAACATCCCAAAGGAATAAACTGCCTAAAAAGATGTCAGGCGGGCAGCAGCAGAGAGTTGCAATTGCAAGAGCATTGGTTACGAATGTCGATCTTATTCTTGCAGACGAACCGACAGGAGCATTAGACCAGAAGACAGGGCAGGAAGTATTAGCACTTTTAAAAGAAATAAATAGTACCGGGAAAACAGTGATAATAGTTACTCACGATGAAAAAATTGCTGCTGACTGTAACAGAGTAATTATGATTCAGGATGGAAGAATACGGGATGATAAGAAAATAGTTTCGTAAAAATAAAAGAGGATTAATTTGTGTTATTGTACAAATTCCAGGATAAAAAGGTAATCCTGTAAATTTAGGTACACTTTAATAAGCTTAAGGCATTTATAAAGCCGGTAAGTTCTAAGCTATAAAAGATTTTAAGCTTCTTATATGCTGTCGCTGGTTTATTTTATCAGCAACAACAATGGCTAATAACTGCCAAAGAGAGTTGTTTTTGTGGTATCATATATATTTCTCCTTTCGGGGCGTGGTTTATGGTTACTGAACAACTCCATTATATCACAAACCGGGAGGAGATTTTTGATTTTAGTCAAAAACATATTATGTAAATAACACATGTATTTCTAAGATTATATATTATCATGGTGGTGCGCTATAACTATATTTTAGCACAAAATAATATAATACATGTGAAATACCGGCTTACAAATAAAATAGCAGAAATAAAAGCCAAATTGCCAAATGAACATAAACGCATAGCGATACTACATAGTACAGCTCAAAATGTAACTGTACAATTAGAAGGTAGTATTGCAGGTTCAACGGAAGAGATTTTGGAATTTGAAAATATTGCTAAGGGATTGACTCCATTAGAAAGCAATCCAACTTCTGCGCCATATAGTTTGGAAACATTAGTATCAGCAAATCCAGATGTTATCTTTGTTACAAGTATGGGAAAACTAGAAACTATAAAGAAATCTATGATGGAGAATGTAGAAAATAATCCAGCATGGCAGACTCTTCCAGCAGTAAAAGAAAAGAAAGTATATTTCTTGCCACAGGAATTATTTTTACTAAGTCCAGGCATTCATTATCCAGAAGCGGTTGAAACTATGGCTAAGCTTGTTTATCCAGATAAATTTGATTGATGGTGAATTGATATGACTATGCAAAAACAAGAAGTTTTACAAACTACAAAATTTGGCATAGCGATTAATAAATGGCGAATACTAATGATGATAGTATTCGCCATTTTAGCTTGCTCGGGCATTATATGTAGTATAATAAGTGGAGCAGTAGCTATTCCAATAAGTGAATTGAAAAATATTTTTATTGATGGTGTAAGTAGTCCTCACCAACAGATTTTATATAATATTAGATTGCCAAGAACGATAGTTGCAGGATTAGTAGGTATGAATTTGGCTATGGCAGGAGCT